>Ga0335085_10000098_pt1 | contig 281483 bp, 243 predicted proteins | sample Lox_Sample_45_FD_206712 | JGI IMG/M metagenome (GOLD analysis project Ga0335085, IMG submission 206712) | Soil microbial communities from Loxahatchee National Wildlife Refuge, Florida, United States - Lox_Sample_4.5 | ecosystem: Environmental > Terrestrial > Soil > Wetlands | place: USA... | reverse complement strand
CCTCAAAATCGTCGAATGTCAGAGTCCAGGACCGGCAATTGCGTGACATGGCAAGCTCGGGAAGGGCTCGACTTCAGTCGTGCCGCAATTGAAGAGGGTCTGATCGGCGTCAGCCGCTGAGGCCAGCAGAACCCAGCCACCGATTAGACGCAAACTGTTGATCGGGACACGACCAACACCGTGCATTTCTCAGTCGGTGTGCGTCCGATAGAACGCCATGGCAACCCGTCTGGACCAATCCGGTTTCGCGATGCTAAGATGTCCACCTTCCCTCCGCTAGACCATTTCCCCTCCGTAGATCAGAGTCAGGCATTGCTCTCGCCTGACGCGCTTGCCGTCGCAAAGGAGGCAACGTGGCCCTGTCCGATGACCTCAAGGACTACATCGAAAAGAACAGTGATACGAAAACTTCAATCTCCGAGAAACACGGCGTTGTAGTGATTGGAGAGACCCACGCCCCCATGGGCCCTCCAGACAAGGCCGCCATTCGCACTAACAGTTCCGTGCGCTTGGTACAGGAGCTTCTTTCCGATCCCAAATACCGCTACTTCGGGTCGGAGTATTTCTACAACGCCGGTCCCGTCCGCTACGCCGTGCGCCGGTTCCTGCGTGATAACACGCTCCCACCGCAATATGATCCCGCCACGGATGCCGGCCTTGCCGATATGGAGAAGGCCAAAAGGCTTTTCGTGAATCGCTATGTTGGAATCCTTGACCACATACGCAGGCAGCCAGTCTATGTTCTCAGCATTGGTTCAAGCGTCGGTGATTCTCCCGCCCGCGACGTTCGGCTCGCACAGCATTTCTTCGAAGAGGCGCGCGACCGCAAATTGAACCAGTCCGTTCCCGGCATTCTCCTCGTCGGCCTTTTCCACGCTGCCAAGACACCCATGGAAGATTGGTCCACAACGCGCATGATCTTGGACAAACACTCTTATCAGTGTGTCTCTGTCTGCAAGCTCACCGACTACGTCCCCGACTCGGGCACGGCCGATGACGTCGTCGTATCCGTCGACACACCTTTAGACGACATCAAGCCGAAAGACATGATTCGCCTGACCTCGCTTGTGTCCAAATCGCCGATCACGTTTCCCACCGACAGAAAGTGGGGCACGGAGCCCAGTCCCTTCCGCAAAGTCACGCTCGGCCACGCCAAGTCCTCCGTCGCCGAGCAGTTCGAGTACGTAGTGTTGGAGAAAGCAGCCTGAGACAAGAATGCAATGAATGGAAGCCTGCACTCATGTGGTGGCCCAACTCAAGCCTGCATTCGCCTTGAGTGGGGCAGCTCTGCAATCGGAGGACACGACCCGGCGTGGGCTGAGAGTCTCATCCCAATCACTTCGGGGACGAACCGGCCGCACTTGCCAACTTCTCCGCGGAAACTCCTCCGTGGACTTCAATGCTCCCCTTGATGTGCGCCCCAGACTCGATCGTGATGCTCTGCGTCACGATATCGCCCACTACCACTGCCGATTGTTTCAAGTCGACCCGCTCGCTCGCTTGGATATTGCCTTCCAGCTTGCCGTGTACGACAACCACGCGCGCATTCACGTTGGCTTTGAGTCGCCCTTCGGGCCCAATCGTCAGGCGGTTGCCCTTCGGATCGACGCTTCCTTCGATCTGGCCGTCTATGTAGAGATCTCCGTCGCACGAGATTTGCCCCTTAATCACAAACGACTTGCCGATAAGGATCATTCCGGCAATATTCGGCGGCTTGGGCGCTTCCATGAGTCGTGCCTCCTGAGACGGTTGGTAAAGAGCCCTGATTCTACTCCGCGATAGACCAATGCTCCCAGGTCCCAATCGCCGGAGGGATTAAGCCTTTTTCTGGCCACCGCCCTCTTCTCGCTACGCTGGTACCACCACGACTCGATCCTTGCCCGGAAGCCGGGTGCCGGGCGCTCCACAACTCTACTGTTTCGCCTCGTACATAACAGTTACCTGTCTGTGAATGTCTAGTTATCTCCTCTATTTTCTTTACTTTAGCGTCATTTTTGTCTTGTAAGTCTCCATCGTTTCCTTGCAGAATCCGAGGCCATAACGGTCGCCCGAAGTCGCTCAGTTTCTGTGTCGAGGGTGGCCAAAGATAAGACACCCGCACCCGGGTGGGAGGAAATTTCCGATGCGCTCCCGTTTTTCCGCCGTTACTCACCTGTTTCTATTTCTGATCGCGATGAGCACTCTCGCTTTGGGGCAGTCAGGTACCACATCTCTACGCGGAACTGTGACCGATCCGAGTCAGGCCGCAGTCGCCGGAGCTAAAGTAACGCTCGCCAGTCCGGAGCGCGGCTTTGCTCGCTCGGTTATGACCAATGCCACCGGCAATTACGAATTTCTGCAACTGCAGCCGGGGAATTATCAGCTTACTGTTGAGATGTCGGGGTTCCGCAAAAGCGAACAGCAGCATATTCAGCTACTGGTTGACACTCCCTCGAACGCCAATGTGAAACTCGAGGTGGGCACCACGAACGAAACCGTCGAGGTCAGCGGCGAAGCGCCCGTCCTCAATACCACAGACGCATCCGTCGGAAACGCTTTCAGTGAGATCCAGGTCAAATCGCTGCCCATGGAAGGCAGAAATGTCCCAGATTTGCTCTCCTTGCAGGCGGGCGTCGCGTACACCGGCAATCGAGTCAGCACTACCGATATCGTCGACACCCGCAGTGGCGCCGTCAATGGCGCGCGCAGCGATCAGAGCAACATTACGCTTGACGGCGTGGATGTGAACGATAATTCAGGTGGCGACGCCTTCACCTCAGTGCTCCCCATCACCGCCGATTCGGTCCAGGAGTTCCGCGTTACCACCAGCAATTACAACTCTGACGAAGGACATTCTTCGGGCGCTCAGGTCTCCCTTATAACTAAGAGCGGAACCAACAACTTCCATGGCGCTCTTTACGAATATCACCGCAACACGATCACCAGCGCCAACGACTACTTCGTCAAGCAGTCGCAGCTCGCGTCAGGGGAGCCGAATCGCCCTCTCAAGCTGATTCGCAACATTTTCGGAGCAGCGGTGGGCGGGCCGATCATCAAAGACCGGCTTTTCTTTTTCGCCAATTACGAGGGTGCACGCCAGCGGGAAGAACAGAGCGCTTTGCGCGTGGTTCCCACCGATGCGTTGCGCGACGGTGTAATGATGTATCAATGCTCCGATCCGAGCGCATGTCCCGCGTCGAGTGTTCAAGGTGCCAGCCAACAGACATACGCCGTTCCTGACGGCTTTTTTGGGCTTTCACCAACCAATCTCATCATGATGGATCCCGTCACCCAGGCTCCTAAGGGTCCGAACGCGGTCATGCTCCAGTATTTTCAGGGTTTCCCCCATCCCAACGACAATACGGTGGGTTATGGTGTCAACTTTTCCGGATACCGCTTTAAGGGACCGATTGCCATCGACAAAGACTGGTACATCGCCCGCGTCGATTACCGCCTCAATGCCAGCGGCACCCACACCCTTTACTGGCGGGGTGGGCTGCGGAATGATACCCAGGGCGACGTTCCCTATCTCACTGGCACTCCGCCGCTGCGGAATTTCGTGGACTATAGCAAGGGTTTCGCCGTCGGTTATTCCGCCACACTCAGTAACACTCTCCTCAATACTTTCCGATGGGGCTATACGCGCCAGAGCTTGGGCATCATCGGGAATAACAACACCCAGCCTTTCATCCTCTTTCGTACGCTGAATAACAATGAGGTGGGTGACGGCTCCGACCTCGCAATTGTGCGCAGCACCAGCCACCAGCTTCCTATTCACAACCTGATCGACGACATTTCCTGGTCAAGAGGAAAACACACACTGCAATTCGGCACGAACATTGGATTCGCCCGTCAACCGCAACAAAGCTTCGTCAATTCCTTCAGTGATGGTCAGACCAATGCCTCATGGTTGGACGTGGGCGGAATGGCCACCACTGGCCTGAAGGACCACATGGACCCCGGCGCCTGGGGCTTCCCTACCGTCTCCGACGCTTTTGCCCAAGGTTACGACTACCCATTGGCTGCTCTACTCGGCATGGTGACCGAGGTCGATGCCCAGTACAACTTCCAGCGCTCGGGAGCCGCTCTGCCTGAAGGCGCCGCTGTGAATCGGCGCTTTGCACAAAACTACTATGAGTTCTATGGCCAGGACACTTGGAAAGTCCGGCCAAATCTCACCGTCACCTTTGGACTTCGTTACTCGCTGTTCTCTCCTCCTTGGGAAACGAACGGACTTCAAGTTGCCCCGACCATCAGCTTGAGTGACTGGTTCAACCAGCGCCGCAATGGAATGCTGCAGGGAATCCCTTCGAACCAAAGTCCGCTGCTCTCGTTTGATCTGGCTGGCCCTGCCAATGGGAAGGCGGGCTTCTACCACTGGGACAAGAAAGATTTTGCTCCCCGCCTCGCTATTGCCTGGAGCCCCGAGCCCAAAACCACCATACGCGCCGGTTTCGGCATGGTTTACGACCACCTCGGCCAAACATTGCTCAGTACTTTCGACCAGCAAGGATCTTTTGGCATGTCGACAAGCCTGAGCAACCTCGGCGGACAACAGAATTTGTATAGTGCTCCGCGCTTGACTGGCCTCCACTCCATTCCCACTACCGACTATGGCGACCCAACGACCAATCCGCCGACGCCGCCACGGCAGATTTTTCAACCTAGTCCGGGTGGCCAATTCCCCACACAGTTCCCTCCCGACGCCTTTCAGGTCTATTGGGGAATGGATGACAAGCTGAGAACACCCTATTCCTACATGCTCGACTTCTCCGTGGGACACCAACTGCAACATGGGTTCGCAGTCCAGGCCACATACGTGGGACGGCTGGCCCGGCGCCTCTTGACCCAGAGCGATCTGGCCATGCCTCTGGACTTGGTCGATCCGAAAACAGGCCTCGATTACTACAAGGCGATCCGCCCTCTTTCCCAGGCCGCCCGCAACGGCGTAGCCAGCGACAACTTCGATCCTTCCTCCATTGGTGCAGCCGCCCAATATTGGGCGGACGTCATCCAGCCCTTACAGCCGGGTGGGCTGTACACCATGTCCAGCTGCACAAGTACCGGCAACCCCATGCCCACCACAAGCGCGGCTCAGGCCGTTTACGACCTGAACTGTCCTTTTGTTGGAACCGTTGGAGAAACCACTACGATCCAGGCTCTGGATCAGGGCGGCATCCAGGATTTCAACAATTCGAGCGTCTTCTACCAGGGCATTGGCGCCAGCGAACCCAATGCGGGGACGCAAACGCCGTACACCTTCCTCAGCCCGCAGTTCGCATCTCTCTACGCGTGGAGATCCAACAGCAATTCCAGCTATCACGCGTTACAGCTCAATTTCCGCAAGACCTTCTCCCAGGGCGTACAGTTTGACTTCAACTACACATTCTCGAAATCAATCGACCTGGCCTCCGACGCGCAGCGCATCGACGCACGCGGGGGCTTGGGCGGACAGGTCATCAACGTGTGGGACCCCAATCAGCATCGCGGCGTCTCAGACTTCGATACCACTCACCAGATCAACCTGAACTGGATTGCTGAACTGCCTTTCGGACGTGGAAAAATGCTCGGCCATGATTCCGGACCGGTGCTGAACGCCGTGATCGGCGGTTGGGAGCTTTCCGGCGTGGCCCGTTGGACCAGCGGTTTCCCGACTAGTGTTGGGAACGGCGCCAATTGGCCGACCAACTGGGAATTGAGCGGGTTCGCAGAGACCATCGGAAAGCCCCAGACCCACAAAACCAGGGCTGCCGACGGGAGTGTAAACCTGTTCTCCGATCCTTTGGGACCGAACGGAATCGGTGCTTTCCGCGCGGATTTCCCGGGCGAGAGCGGCCAACGCAACATACTGCGCGGCGACGGTTTCGCCGGCCTCGACCTGGGCTTGAGCAAGATATGGAAAGTGCGCGAGTCTCAGGGCATCCGTTTCCAGTGGCAGGTTTTCAACACCTTGAACCTGACGCGGTTCAATGTGGCAACCGCTTCGCTCTCACTTACAAACTCGAGCACGTTCGGCAACTACACCAGCCTGCTCACCAGCCCGCGCGTAATGCAGTTCGCATTGCGCTATGAGTTCTAACCATCCCTCCGAAGCGGCTGCCAGAATCCTTGGCAGCCGCTCCGACCTCCTCTCTTCCTTGCCCTCCATCGTTTTCCGATCTCCACACCTCTATCCGGTTTCTCGGCATAGCGCCGCCACCAGCGGGAACTGACTAAGGCCAAGCGAACCGTTCAGCCCACACGGCATCCTTGTTGTTGGATTGCGGTTTACCGCCCCGCCATGGCAGTAACAGTCTCTCCAACTTCTCGGGTTTGGGACCCTCTCTTTTCGGTCGCATCCGGGCGCGAGTGCTCCAAAGGCCGGACGAGCAACCGGAAGATCAAAGCGTGCGTGACCAATAGAGGCGGTACCACCGCGGTCACAATGAAGAACGCAGCGCCAAGCATCCCTGGTTGGAGCCCCGCCTGTCTGCCGTGATAGAAGCCTAGCAGCAGGTCAGCAGCGCCCCACACGTTGAACAGCCATACACTCGTAGTCGCCCAGGTTGTCCGGTTCACCAGCGCGATCGTGGCCACGATCGCAAGCACCCCGGCGACCAGGTCCCCATAGGCTGTTGGGATCGCGAATCCAGCGGGCAACAACGGAGAAACGACTCCGGGTATCAGCAAACTCAGCCCGATGAAGCGAAGAAACATGTGCGGCGCCACCAGTGCGCTCAAGGCGCGATTCGCCTCGGTCCTCTGAAGCCACGGCCACACGAACAGTCGCGCCGCCACAACAGAACTGATAAAGCTCGCCAGCGTGCTGGCTCCGAATAGTGCGAAAGCGTTCATCGGACACCTCCTTGTGTCTTCAGCTGCGCCAGCCGGGCGCGAACCGTATGGATGCGGCCATCAAAAGTTGTCAGAGGCGTGACGGTGGTTTCCATGCGTGGCCAGACCGGCAAGCTGGAGATGACATCATCCAGTTCCTGCGCCGAATCCGCGCTCACCATCAACGAGATTGCAATGGCCCCGCTCAGCGGACCTCCTGCCACGATCTTTCTATCCGCCTCCAGTTTCTTGCACAGTTCCAGCGTCGGCAGGATGAACTGCTCGATGAAGATGACGCCCTCTTGCGGAGTGGAAGGGCGTTCGACGAGTTTCAATTGGACCAGGTAGTTCATGGCTTCCTCCTCTATGCATGCAATAGATGTATATGCATATAACTGGATGCGGGAAATATTTTGGTGTGATGAGGTAAGATAGATGTATATACATACTATGAAACAACGGTCTCCACGGAATGGCCGCAACAGAATTGTTTCCCTGCCCTGTGCCTGCGCAAATCTGCGTCGCGCCGCCCGGATCGTCACCCAGCGCTACGACCGCGAGTTGCAGCCGGCTGGCATCAAAGCCACACAATTCACCCTGCTGCAAGCTTTGGTGACTGCCGGAAACATCTCGCAGGGCAGGTTGGGAGACCTGCTTGGCCTCGATAGCACCACTCTCTCCCGCACCCTGGCTTTGCTGCGAAGAAAGGGCTGGATTCAGGCCCAACCCGGCGAAGACCGGCGAGAGCTCCGCCTGACCCTGACCGCCGAGGGGAAACGCAAGTACCAGAGCGCGCTCCACCACTGGCAGTCAGCCCAAAAGCGGTTGCGCAAAGTCCTGGGCGAAGCAGGTTGGCAGCAAATCATGGATTCAACCATCCGCACCGCCGCCCGAGCCCAACAAAGCTGATCGCCTATCCACCCCAATAGGAACGAGCCCCCCACGATGTCCTCGTGTAGGGGCGGACGCCTTCGTCCGTCCCGCCGAGCAGGCGAGGCGTGGCCGGGATCCCCACTCGATTTCTGCCCGATTTCGCCGGAAAATCCCCGCTGTCGCCCGTTGGTAGCGGGTTTTGACCATTTCGTTGTTGACTCAGGTTCACGCCCTGATATAGAAATCGTCCCTGGATGTTTGCCGGTCTTAGCCCTGAATTTCGCTTCAACTTACACAACGCACTATCTGCCTGCCTTGCAGGGCAAGGAAAGGATTTGATCATGACACCGCGAGTGCTGGTTCTTACCCTTGTGTCCGCCCTAACCGTCGCCACAGCGGCCCTCGGACAGTCGCCGCTTTTGTCCAGAGCCACTGACCTGGGCCCGGTAAATACTGCAAACCCCATCGAAATCACCTTGTGGATGAAACTGCACGACCAGCAGGGTCTCGATGCCTTGGTCGCCGCGCAACAGGCCGGTAAGGCTGGATATCTTTCCCCCGACCAAGTCCGTGCGCAGCACGCTCCAACCCAGGCGGAAGTCGCCAAGGTCGCCGACTTCCTCAAGACCCAGGGATTCGCCGTAACCGGCTTCGGTCAGGACAACTACTTCGTGAAAGCCACCGCCACCGTGGCACTGGTACAAAGCACCTTTAACGTGGACCTCCATCAATACACCCTCAACGGCCGCACCTTCCGGGCGAGCAGCCGCAGAGCGACTCTGCCGCCTGCAATAGTCCCGCTGGTTACCGCCGTCGGCGGGCTCTCAGACCTCGCTCCAGAGCCCCAGATCGCTCGTCGTCTCACTAGAACTGCCCAACCGACTCTGAACCGGCAGACCGATGCCGAGGGCATGCGCGCCCAGCCGTCACCGCTCAATGCACAGTCCAACGGCCTCTTCTTCTCGGCGCAATGCTTGTATCCACCGACCTCGGTGAATTTCTCTGATCCTGCGAACGGAATCACCGCGACCTATCAGGGCAACCGTTACGGCGCTCCCATCACCAATGGACCGCCAAACGCCTCCCCTTGCGGCTACCAGCCCAGTGACATTCAGACCGCCTACAACCTGACGCCTCTTTATCACGAGGGTCTGACCGGCAAAGGTACGACTGTCGCCATCGTCGACGCCTACGGTTCAACCACAATCGCTTACGATCTGGCCGCTTTCTCGCAGTTCATGGGCCTGCCGCAACCAGACCTCACCATCATTGGCACCCCGACCGAGTCCAATTTCTCCGGCGATGCCAATTCTGGCTGGGCGTCCGAGACTACCCTCGACGTAGAGTGGGTCCATTCCATCGCCCCGGGCGCGAAAATCGTTCTAGTGGTCGCCCCGACCAATTCCTTCACCGACCTGTTCAACGGCATCATCACCGCCGCAAATGTGCCGGGTGTGATATCGATTTCCAACAGCTGGAGCGGCTTTGACATTGGAATCGCCGGCGACTCCGAGTTCTACAACGCCGCTGATAACATTCTCAAAGCGATTGGCGCGGCTGGCGAGTCGATCCAGTTCAGCACCGGCGACTACGGCGACAACGCCAGTCAGCTTGGCGGCTTCTACACCTCCACCGGCTGGCCCGCGAGCTCCCCTTACGCGACCGGAATCGGCGGCGTGAGCGTCGTCCTTGACTCCCAAAAACACATCGTCTGGCAGACAAGCTGGGGAACCAACCTCACCGAGATCGCGGACACCGCTGCCCTCGGGAACCCGCCGCTCGATGTGCCCAATAATGAGGGCTTTGTGTTCGGCGGCACTGGCGGCGCTAGCGACACCTACCCAAAGCCGTTCTACCAGAACTCCCTCCCCGGAGATCGGCGTCTTACACCTGACATCTCCTGGGTCGCGGATCCCTACACCGGTGTAGAGATCATCTTCAGCGTCGACGCCCAGAACGACCTTGGCATCGACGTGATCGGCGGCACCAGCGCCTCTTGCCCAATGTTCTCGGCTCTATGGGCGATTGCCACCCAGAGCGCACACCACCGTCTCGGGCAGGCCGCCCCGCGTCTCTATCGCCTCCAGTCCGGAGCGATCACCGACGTCGTGAACTCGAACTCCCGCCACAACGTCACTGGCACAATCCAAGATGCTGGCGGAACGAATCCCATCCGTGCGTCGGAACTGGCAGCTCCGCTCTATAACCTGCCGGCGTTTATCAGCGCGCTCTACAACAGCCCCTTCTCCACTCGCTGGTTCGTGCTCGGTTTCGGTCTCGACTCCACGCTTCCCGCCGGACGCGGATGGGATCCGTCAACAGGCCTCGGCACTCCCAACGGATGGAATTTCGTGCACGCTTTCTCGCATTCCGGAGACTGACGCCCGATCTCAACCCCGCACAGGGTGCCCCACTTCTGGCCGATTTTGTCAGAAGTGGGGATTTTTTTGTTTAGGGGCGGACGCCTCGTCCGCCCCGCCGAGCAAAGCGAGGCGTGCAGGCGGGAGTTCACCACTCGATGATTTTTTCGATCTGCAGATCAAACCCCTGACACCAAGCAGCAGGCCTCCGTCCCAAGAGCCGCGCACCCCCGCTAATCGCTAGACTTCGCCGCGCTCGCTGTCGTCGGATTGGCGACCTCACCGTAGCGCGTCAAATGCGGGGAAAACGGAGTAACCTCCAGCGGCATCTTATCGTGCGCCGAAGTAATCACCGACGGCGGCGTCTTGGTCAATTCCGCATGGCAATCCCACGGATTCAGCTTGACCCGGCCACCCAGCGGCAGAGCCGACACCTGGTCCAGCTTGTCAGGGTCGAGTGCAGGTGCGGAATTCATCAGCGCCATCATGCGCGTCACTCTCCCCTTGTTGTCGGTAAAGCCGTTCCCCAGATGAGGAGTAAGCAGCGCCGGCAGCGCGGGACCCAATTGCTCAACTTCGCGCAGGAATAGCCCTGCCGTAGCCAAGTTCTGACCGTAGAGCGAACCTCTCAGAAGTTCGATCGCCTTTGTGTCAGCAGCCGCTTCCTCCTCCGGCCCGTGTCGAAAACCCAGGTTCCGGTAAGTGGATTCGTCAGAGAACAGCAGCCGGTCGCTGAACGCATACTTACTGCTCTGATTGTGTCCCAGCACAATGTGGCCCAGTTCATGGGCAAGCACCGCAGCCAGGCTGGCTTCATCCGGCAGCACGTCAATCAGGCCCCGGCTGAGGATGATCGTGTTCCCCACACTGAACGTCTCCAGCGGGGACGTAAGCATTACACGCACGTGCACCGGCGACTGCAGGTCAATGTTATTGCTGATCAACAGATTGTTGGCGACCGTCACCAGGAGCTTACTGAGCTCTCCTTCTGGAGCGAGCAGGCCGGCATTCTGCAGCCGCTCCACCACGTTATCGGCCGCTTGCTGTATCCACTCACGCTGCGCTTGCACCGGGGAGGCATCTTGCGCCGTGGGGCTCTGGTCTCTCACCGACGAATCCTCTGAGTCCACCACGATCTCTGAGAACTCTTCCTCCTTGTCCCCCTTGTGCAATTCGTAACCCCAGAGTCGAGTCTGCGCCCTGAACGCAATTTCAGGTTTCGCGCCGTCCGTGGAGTCGCCCTCCTCGCTGTAGATGTACGCAGGCACCCAGTAACCAGGCACCAGGTTCAGCCGCCAGCTGTCCATGTGGAAGAAATAAGCATTCTGAGGATGCGGTCCGTAAGTGCCATTCAGGCGCACGATATTGTAGTCGCGGTCCTCCACCCAGATGCGCCCGTGGAAGCGCCCCTTGCCCGTTTCCTTCTTCGGACTCACATCAAAGACGATGCAGCGCACATCCCCCAGAAATTCGCGGTGCGCAAACTTGAACTGATAGGTCTCGCGATCGAAGTCATTCCGATCGGCGAAGATCATCCAGGAAAAACCCACAGGGTTGTATTCAATCTTGTAAAGCTTGTTGAATCCCCCCAGAAGGCTCCTTCGGAAGCCGCCCTCTTTAGGAAGATAATTGCGACGGTCGATGCTTTCCCTCAGATCCATTCTTCCAAAGAAATAGTGGTCCTGTGTCGGAACCGGACCTTCGCGCGGATCGAATCTCAAATCCTGCAAATAGGTTTCGATCAGAGGCGTGCGCGTCTTCAACATGTCGATGAGGGCATGTTCGCGCTCGATCGCACGGTCGACAACCTGATTCATTGTGGGGGACGGGGCGGCGAGTGCCTTGCTCACACTTTGAGGGGCGCACGGTACCCACGCGAAGAAGAGTTCTGCGAATACTACGGCGGCAATACCACAGCGGAGGATTGGCGGAAGCACAGCGACACCTTCTCTCCGAAGTGGCTGGCCCAAACAGTCTTAGCGCACTTCACCCTCGCCGTAACTGTGCAATTTGACAGTCCGTCGCAATGCTCTCCCGAACGAAGAAAACAGGACAGATAGTATCCTTGGCACCGCGCGGGTGTCCCACTCTAAAATCGCGCTCTTTGCGATTTTGGGATGGGGCTTTTCCATTGCAACGTGAGATTCAGAACCCCGCTTGGCGGCCAGAGCCGCCATCACTCACTTCCCAGGCGCCGCGCCCAAAAGCGCAGCGCACTCTTTGAGGGATGCACCTCTGTCAGGGAATCGCCTGCAGGAATCCTTGAGATCCGCGGTTGCGGTAGCTAGCTGCGCAGCATTGTGGAGCTGCCTGTAGGTACGCACCCGCAGCGCATCGGCGTCCAGAACCGCCGGATTCTTCTGATCCCCATACATGCGACGCGCCTGCTCGAGAGCAGGAATCGCCAGTGCATAATTCCCCTCCCCTACCAGTAGAAGCCCGCGCCAGAACGGCCCCTCCGGATTCTGCGGCAGGATCCTCTCCAGATTCGCGGTCGCGGCCAGCGCCCCCGGCAAGTCTCCTTTATCAGCCAGGGCTGCGATGGTATTGCGCAGCGCAATCTCCCCGCTGGGGTCGATGTCGAGCGAGCGCGCGTAACAGGCCAGCGCCTCATCCGGCTGGCCCATGCGACGCTCCACCAGACCGAGATTGTCCAACGCATCCGGGTACCAGCGAAATTCTTCGATGGCAAGCTTGTATAGATTGCGGGCTTTTTCGAAATCCCCCGAGCTCATCGCAACCACGCCACCGTTGTAGCTTTCCCGTGCGCCAGCCGGAATGGCATCGGGCAACATGTACTTCGTATCGGTAAGATGGGTCAACTCATGCAGGAACATGAATTCAAGAAACATGGGGCGGTCCATTTTCCCGGAACCGATCGCTAGTTCAGGCATTGAGGGCATCCGGCCCGATGGTATGGCATAGGACCGACGCGTGATGCCGCCGTCCATGATGACAATGCGCTCTGCAAAGAACGCCCTGCCGTTATCCCACAGTGTGCTTCGCATCTCCTCCTTCCAGGCCCAGGGAACGCGCCAGTCCTTGGCGATCCGGTCGGAATCTATGAAATAGGCATACGCCTCGTGGAAGTGTTCAGGGGGGCGGTATGGCTGATTGATGTGCACCACTGTCGAGGAATCGTGGAACTGTGGATCGTAATTCACCACGTAGCCTTTCGCGACGGCTAGGCTGGCGAACGCGATCGGGTCGAATGGCTTGGTTTCGTACTCGTACAGCCGGTAGGCCAGGGCAAGCGCGACCACTCCGAGCAGCAGGCCCATCGCGATGATCTGCCGCCGTGGCATCACTTCTTTCCGTCAGGAGAGAACGCGCGTCCCTGCAGAATGCTCTGCCAGAAAAACCCGTTCTGGAAAGCGAACAGCGTAGCGACAATAGCATCGGGATTTTGCGTAGCCATACTGAAGGCCGGATAAAGGACGAGCGGCGTCAGCAGCAGTGCCTTGATCCCTCGCCAAAGTTTCGCCCAGAACGTTCCTTCACCCGGCTCCCACAAAATGCGCACCAGGATGCCCAACGCCGTCGCTATGAAAAGAATAGTGACGGGAAACAGAGCAACGGCCCAGTCCGGCAGCACTTTCGCCACCACCTGCGGCGTAGCGAATCCCGCGGAATCGTGCGCCGTTACCGTATGATGCACCAGTCCGACCCATGAGGCGCCCGCGTAATGTAAACCAAAAGCGAGAACGAGCACGCCAACCACAGCCGCATATTTCATGATCTTCTCCTCGCGCAATCAGGGCAGGCAAACTTCCAGGCTCGACGAGTCCCCCATCTACTATCTCTCGCAGGTCGCTTCCGAGATCTAAGGGTCGCGTTCCCTTGGGCGGGGACCGAATCAACCCGCGATTCACTAGTTCGTTGATTCTACATCGATCGGGATTGATCCCAGTGCGGTCCCTCGCCGCCCGGGGTGCTGCAGCTTCCGGATCAGCCACCCTCTCGTCGTGTGTTTCTGATCACACTGCTCTGTGATTCCAGTCACCGACAAACCCGCCCCATTTTTGCGAGAGTAAAATCTGCCACTCAGTGTGGCCAGCCTCCACGGACCCAGAGTCCGCTGGGGGCTTCGTATTTGGAACTCAAACACGTCTACCAGGTACCAGGAAAGATCTTTGAGAACCCAGCAAAGCACGAAAAACGGGCTGCTCCTCCTTGGCTGCGAGGCGCGGCCCAGGCGGAGCATTGGCGGGAATACGCACAGCCAAAGGAAATGACTGACGGTGCCCCGCTTCTGGCCACCTTTGCCAGAAGTGGGGATTTCGACCTCTGCACGATGACGCCGAATGGTTGAGGGAAAATCAAGAACCGGCCACTGATCACTACTAACTGCTTTCCCCACAAGATTTTCCCCGCAACTCATTGCAGCCCATAGATTATTTCAAGAATTTCCCCCAACCCGCTGATTCCAAAGAACCAGGGGGGAGGGGTGGCCTATTCCAAACATCGCGCACTTTGCGGCATTTAGAGTGGGGAATTTCCGTGAGAGCAAAGTAAGAAGGTTCAGCAAAAGCTCATAGCTGGTTTGTTCGCATTCACAAGGAGAAGAGAAGAAATGTCGTCGTATCCCGATCGCTGTCAGCACCTGAGAACCAACGGCATGCAGTGCGGATCGCCCGCGCTCCGCCGCAACCGTTTCTGTTACTTCCACAAGCGTTACCAGGACGAGCGCATCCGTCTCACCGCCGATCGTCGCCGTCGCGGCGCCGCCACCTTCTTTCTCCCCGTCCTCGAAGACGCCAACTCTATCCAGATGTCTCTCATGCAGATCATGCGTCTCCTTCTGACTGGACAGATCGAGCACAAGACCGCCAGCCTTCTCCTCTACGCTTTGCAAACCGCCAGCACCAACCTGCGCCAGGCCAACTTCAAACCGTTCGTGCACGAAGTCATCCTCGACCCGCGCGACGCCGCGCAGAGCCCGCTGCACGAAAGCAATCTCTGGAACGACGACGACTTCGAAGAAGAAGACGAAGAAGAGGTCGACGAAGTCGAACGCGAAATCGAGGAGAAAGCCGAGGAAGCGGCCCGCAAAGCCCGCTACGTCGCCCGCTGGGAAGCGAAGAAAGAAATCGAAGCCCGCGAACGCGCCCGCAAGCGTTACGAGGAAGACGAAAAACTGAAACTTTACGTCGAACAGCATCCCGACTTCATGCTGGTCCGCGAAAACGGACGCCTGAAGCTCGTCCAACGCCAACCGGAAGCCCCGCAACCCGCCAAGCCCGCGCCCGAGCAGCCAGAGAAAAAGCCCGCCGCCAGCACCAGCACCGCCCAGGTCCGCGAAAAAATCAACGACATGATCCGCCAAAACCTCCCCGAACTGACCCAGGCCTACAACGAAGCCCTCAAAAAAGAAGCCGACAAGCAAGCCACCAAAAAACAACCCGAAAAGGAGACCTTATCGACACCTGCGAAGAACGCAAAAGACGGGCAGTGATTCGGTGTTACGATCTCCCGATGCGAAGCGTTAGTGTCATTCTGCTTTCTTGCCTGATGCTTCCTCTGGGACAAAGATCGTCCGAGGATCCGCTGCAGCACTTGCCCGCCAACATTGAAGTGCTCACGCACTTTGGCGAGCGCGCTGATATCTCGCCCGACAACCAGCGCGTGGCTTTCATGGCGAAGAGCTTCGGCGATGCCATGGTCATCGATCTGAAATCGCGCGTCATCCAGTGCCTCACCTGCAACGTGCCCGCTGCGGTTTTCCTGCGCGTGATGCACCTGGTCACCGGAGACTACATCCTGATCGGACCCGATCACTTCGAAGATATTCACACCAGCCGCACCTGCGATAACGAACTCTGGTACCTCGGCAAGCAGCGCGGTTCGAAGCCCACCAAACTCGGCCAGAAGATGAGCGAAGGCGCCGCCATTTCCAAAAAGAGCCTGAAGATCGCCTTCTCACAGACTGCGGCCCAGGCGTCGGATCTTGCGCCCGAGGCCTCCAGATTGATCGTCGCCGATCTGGACCTCTCCGGCACTCCGCATCTGATCAACAAGAAGACCGTCTACGAAAGCAAAGATCGAAGTTGCACTCTTGAAGCCCAGGATTTTTACGATGACGACCGCAAGATGACATTCACCTGCTACGAACCCGAAGGTCGCGCATCCGTGATGGGCATCGATTTGCAATCGGGAGAGGTAAAGAACTTTTCGAAAGCTCCCGGCACGTACAACGAACCTGAGGGAATCTTTCCCGACAGCCTTTACACCGCAGTCGAAGCAGATCGCCAGTGCGAGCGGCTCGGCGGTCAGCGCGGATCGGGCAATATCGACATCTGGAAGCTGAGACTCGATGGAACGGGAAAGGATTTCACTCGCATCACGCACTTCAATGACTATGAAGGCGGAAAAGCCTCGAACCCCGTGATCTCGACCGACGGCCGCTTCATGGCTTTCCAGACCGCACGCACCACCGATCCCGCCGGCGTCGGATACGGAATTCTGCTGTATTGGTTCAACCGTTGATGGCACAAGCGGTGACATTCGCTTTTCAACCGCTACCTCGATATCGCCGCGTTATTCTGCGCCCCGTGCCCTTTTGTGTTCCTCTTCTGCCATACCTCTCTTGCATAAAAGCAGAACTTGGTTCACACTCTCGTCTCAAGTTCCCCCCTGACAGTGCGGCGTTCCAGAAACGCAATCGGCCCTGGCCGCACTATTCATCTTTAGTGGAGCGTGTGCGATGCCACCTGGCCTGGACAAACTCCAGCACATTGTTGTGCTGATGATGGAAAACCGTTCCTTCGATCACATGCTGGGATCGCTGAAAGCGGTGAATCCCAAGATCGACGGATATGTTGACGGCGATCCATTCACCAACCCGGATGCGGGCGGGAATCCGGTCAAACCGCAGCCACAGGCTGCATATCAGGCCCAGTTGCAGCCGGATCCGGATCATCATTTCCCCGCGGTCGACCTGCAACTCTACGGCAAGGGCACCGACCCGAAAGACGTCACCCGCGAGCCGAACAATCAGGGCTTCGTGTTGAGCTATTACCACCAGCAGCAGGACCTGAAGCACTCGCAGATGATCCTGTACTACTTTCCCAAAGAGAAGCTGCCGGTACTGAGCACGCTGGCGCTCGAGTTCGCTGTGTACAATCGCTGGTTCGCTTCCATCCCTGGTCCGACCATCTGCAACCGCGCCTTCGCGCACTATGGCACTTCCTTTGGACGTGTCGATCTCAACCCGGTCTATCCGCCCGAGAGCATCAAAAGCGTCTACACGCGGCTGATCAACGCCAATCCCAAACGCACGTCGAAGATCTACTACTACGACAAGACCAGCTCGACCATGGAAGTGGCGAACCTGCTGCAGAATGAGCCGGAACTGTTCGGGACCTACAGCCAGTTCCTCGCAGATTGCGACAAGGGGAATCTTCCCGACTATTCGTTCATCGAGCCCAACTACAACGACCACCAGGGCGACAGCGGCGAGGAAGTCGCCAACGACCAGCACCCCGACCACCATGTGCAGCAGGGCGAAGTATTCATCGCCTCGATCTATCAGGCGATCAAGAACAATCCGGAATTGTGGGAGAGCACGGCGTTGTTGATCACCTATGATGAACACGGAGGCATCTTCGATCATGTCCCGCCGCCGAGATGCGTGAAAGACAAGTTCAAGGCGGATGGCAATGCCACGGGAACGGGCGCTGAGTTCCTCTTCGACCGCCTTGGCGTCCGCGTGCCCACGATTCTGGTCTCGCCATGGATTCCAAAGGGCACGGTGGTGAACCGGGTGTTTGATCACGCATCCATTCCGGCCACGGTGACGAAGTTTTTTCTGGGCACCTACACCGGCGATCTGTCTCCGCGAGAAACCTCCGCCGACATTTTTATCGAGCCGCAGGGAGCAAACGTCGATCCCGATAGGAATGTTTTGTCGGAGGATACGATGCGGACCGATTGTCCGGACTTCGACACGTAGACGTCAGCGTACCGAGAAGGCGCGGCAAGATGCCGCAGGGAAGGAGCTTGCCATTATGGTTCTCATCCACGTGCCGAGGCCAAAAGACGCGTACAACCCGGATCGTCCGATGGGTTCGCTGCTGAAGGCGCAAATCGAACATTTGCGGGAAGCCGAAAGCAAGCTGCCCTTGCGCTACCGCCTCGAAATCGAGACCTACGTCAAGGCGGTGAGGACCGAAGGGGAAGCCGCCAGCTACATTCGCGCGGTCACCGATGCCATTCACCGGGCGCACGAAGATGCCCGGAGCGCGCGCGCTCCCAAGAAGCGCGCAGGTGAACGCAAACGCGTGATTGAGATTGCCGCCGTCGCCGACGAGCGCGCAGAGCGGGAACAGAAGAACGCACGCAAACGGCGCGCCGCAACATCCAAAAAGCGCGGCGCGCGCAAGTCACGGAAGAAGTAGCAGGAGGTCATTTGATGCGCAGGACCGTTGCGGTTCTTTTATGGCTGGTTTCGGCGGCAGCCGTCGCCCAGGAAAACTGGGTGCATGCAGACTTTCGCCGTGAAGGCGAACGGATCCGCGATGCGTGCAAGATGTACAGTTTCATGAGTGTGGCTTATTGCGCCTATCCCTTGTTGACCGATCATCCTATGCACATCGCGGTCGGAAGCCTGCCGCCGCAAAACGGGTTCGGGCTGGGACTGGCGTACGTGGCGACACGGAATACGGAAAACTGGCGCCTGAGCTGGAGTGTCGATGCGGTTGGCGCCACTAGCGCATCGTGGCGCGCCGGAGGATACCTCACACTGATTCACACTCCCATTCAGCCGATTCACGTGACCATGCCGAGCTCCACCACTCCGGGAGAGCAGCCGCCCAAGCCAAAAAAGCACGAAGTGCTGGTTCATCCCTTTACCGTGTTCAACCTGTATGCCCAAGCCATCTCGCTCAACACGGTGAACTACTTCGGACTCGGCAACGAGACGTCTCTGGCTGGCGCATCCGTGTTCGGGATGACACAGACCATCGTTGGCGGAAATGTGACGAAGCCGGTATTCGAGGTGCCGGCTCTCAGAAAGCTGAACCTGTCACTCTTTGCTGAGATGAATGGACGCTTCGTCAGCCTTCGGGACGAACACGGCCAGTCGGCTCCCTCAATCGAGACAATCTATAACGACGCCACCGCACCGGGCCTGAGCAGCCAGCCGGGAGTAGTGCAATTCGGCCAGGGAGTCCGCATCAAGCCGGTGATCGGCGATCATCTGGAATTGAACTACGCCGCGAGCCTGCAAGAATTTGTCGCGCCATCCAGTTCACAGGACACGTTCGAGCGTTGGCTGGTCGACCTGAATCACACTTTCTATCTGTATGGCTTCACCGAATCCGCACCAAAGACGACGAACATGACTGGCCCGAATGAGTGCGCCCCTTCCGGCCAGAAATGCCCTGAGATTTCGCGCTCGCGGAATCTTAATGGATCGATCGGCGTGCGATTCCTTGTGTCGGAAACGATGAACTCCGCGTTCAAGGTGCCGTTCTACTTCCAGCCGACGCTCGGCGGGCAGGACATCAACAGCTTCCTGTCGCTCAGCAGCTATCAAGACTACCGCTTTCGCGCACCCAACTATCTTTTGCTGCAAGAAACTTTCGAGCACTCGATCTGGGGTCCATTCGGTGTGAAGTTTATGGCAGACCAGGGACGCGTCGCAGTGGAGCGCAGCGACGTGGGCTTCAGCCACCTGAAGCACAGCTTTGCCGCCGGACTGACGCTGCGAGCTGGAGGATTCCCCATGGTGCAGATGATGTTCGCGTGGGGCGGTTCAGAAGGACATCACAACATCTTCAATATGAATTCTTCGCTGCTGGGAGGCGGAGCGCGGCCACTGCTGGATTAAGGAACAAGGAAGTGCTCAATCACCCGAGAGCGGTGGCGAGCGATCAGACGCCTTCCGGAGATCTGGCCTGGGAACACTCACTTCTTGCGCTTTTTCGCCGACTTTTTCGTACTTGCACTTTTGGTTGAGCGGCTGTTGCCGAAAACACGCGCGAAGATCTTGTCGACATTCTTTAACTGCCGTTGCAGATCAAACGCGTATTCAACCTGCCTGCGTGGAACCTTGGATATGATTTCCTTGTCAGCGAGGATTTCTTCGTGGAAGTTCAGGCCTTCTTTCCATGAACGCATCGCGTGGCTCTGCACAAGCCGATAGGCGTCCTCGCGGGTCATGCCGTGTTCGACCAGGTCGAGCAGAAGTTGGCCGCTGAAGATCAGCCCATGGGTCGACTCCAGATTGGCAAGCATGCGCTCCGGATAGACGAACATGGTGTCGAGAATGTTGGTCGTCTTGTGCAGCATGTAGTCCATCAGGGTCGTGGAATCGGGCAGGATGACGCGCTCGACCGATGAGTGCGAAATATCGCGCTCGTGCCAGAGGGCCACGTTTTCGAATCCGGCTTGCGCGTTGGCGCGCACGACGCGCGCCAATCCGCTGATCTGCTCGAGGGTCACGGGATTGCGCTTGTGCGGCATCGCCGACGATCCTTTTTGCTTTTCGCTGAAGAACTCCTCAGCCTCACGAACTTCGGTGCGCTGCAGATGGCGGATCTCGGTGGCGATCTTGTCGAGCGTGGAGGCGATCACCGCGAGCGTCGCCAGATAATTTGCGTGGCGGTCGCGCTGGATGACTTGCGACGAAACTGCCGCGGCCTTCAGCCCCAAGCGGGTACAGATCTTCTCTTCGAGCTCGGGTGTCAGGTGAGCAAAGATGCCGACCGCACCTGAAAACTTGCCGACGCGCATGTCTTCGGCTGCCGCCATGAAGCGCGCGATGTTGCGCTGGGTTTCCGAGTACCAGTTGGCGATCTTGAATCCGAAGGTGATGGGCTCAGCATGGATGCCGTGTGTGCGCCCGATCATGGGTGTGCTCTTGAACTCCCAGGCACGCCGTTCGAGCACATCGGACAGGCGTTGAAGGTCCTGCGCAATCACCTCCGATGCCTGCCGGATCAGCAATGCTTGGGCAGTGTCGACGACATCGTTGGAAGTCAGCCCGTAGTGAAACCAGCGCGCGTGGGGGCCGACGATTTCGGCCACGGCCGTGGTGAACGCGATGACGTCGTGACGCACTTCGGCTTCGATCTCATGGATGCGTTCGACGCGGAAGTCGGCACGTTCTTTGATCGCCCTGGCGGCTTCTTTGGGCACGAGGCCGGCTTCGGCCAGGGTTTCGGTGGCGGCGACTTCGACGGCAAGCCACGTGCGGAAACGATTCTCGTCACTCCAGATCCGTGCAAGTTCGGGGCGCGTATAGCGGGGAATCACGTTCGGGCTCCTGTCCGATGTGGACAGAGGATTCTAAATGGGTCGGGTGCGGGTTGCCACTCAACGGGCTTTTTCACCACCGAGGGTCAGACTGCGAACGCAACACAGGCGACGCAATCGCCATATTATATCGTATTGCGATATAATAAATTAAGACTATCGCGGCACGATAGAATCATCGGCATGAGGAAACTATCGTTGGCCGATTATCGGGCGCTGGCGGAATTCCGCTATCAGATTCGGGAGTTTCTGTCGTTCAGCGACAGGGCGGTGCAGGCAGCAGGCCTGGAACGCGGACAGTACCAGTTGATGCTGGCCATCAAGGGTATGCCGGAAGGGATTCGGCCTCGGATTCGGGCTTTGGCCAATCGTCTCCGTGTGCAGCACAACAGCGCGGTGGAACTGATCAACCGACTTGAGGCTGGAGGGTATGTGCGCCGAGAGCGTGGCGAAGATGATCGCAGAGAGGTCTTGCTGGCTTTAACACCCAAGGGAGAGAAGGTGCTGGCGGAATTGGCGCTGCATCATCACGAAGAGCTGCAGTCGGCGGCACCACGATTGGTGGCGGCATTGCGAGGGGTCATGAAGGGGAAGAAGGAGAGTTGAGGGCCGACTCCCCGGAGTGCAGAAATCGGTTCGATTGAGGCAGGGATCCTTCGACTTCGCGAGATGCCTCGCCACGCTCGGCATTCGACTTCGCCAAGGGATGACGGTTTGCCAAAATACGTTTGAAGAGTACGTAATCGCATGAATAGCAATCACAACCATAACTCGCCGCCGAGTGCGATGGAGCCGCTGGCCGCGTCAGGTACCTCTCCGTTGGCGGCCGCTGCTCCGGCTCCTTTCCGAATCGTATTGATCTCGTTCCTTGCCGCCGGGGTGGGGTTGCTGGCGGGCATCGTCGCCTACATTCTGTATAAGCTTATCGGCCTCTTCACCAACATCTCGTTCTTTCATGACTTCTCCACGAGCTTTCGCAGCGTGGGCGGGCACCATCTTGGCTGGTGGGTCATTCTGGTGCCGGTGATTGGCGGGCTGATCGTGGGAGTGATGGCGAAATATGGAAGCTCCAAGATCAAAGGGCACGGCATTCCTGAGGCCATGGAGGCAGTGCTGGTGAATCGCAGCCGGATCGAACCGAAGGTGGCGATCCTGAAGCCGATTTCCGCAGCGATTGCCATCGGGACGGGAGGTCCGTTTGGAGCCGAAGGTCCGATCATTCAGACCGGGGGAGCGCTGGGGTCCCTAGTCGGGCAGGTTCTGCACACGACCCCGGTAGAACGGAAAGTCCTGTTGGCTTGCGGTGCGGCAGCAGGAATGTCAGCAACGTTCAACACACCGATTGCGGGAGTAATTCTCGCGATCGAACTGCTGCTGTTCGAATTCAAATCGCGATCGTTCATTCCGCTGGTGATCGCGAGCACACTGGCGACTGCGGTCCATATGCAGTTGCTGGGGCCGGGACCGATGTTCCAGGTCGGGCAAGTGGATTTCGGGATCCCGAGGGCTCTGCCGTTTTACTTGCTGTTGGGGCCGTTGTGTGGGGTGGCCGCCGTGATCCTGAGCAAAGCACTCTACTGGGTAGAAGATCTTTTCGAGAAGCTTCCGGTGGATGAGCTGTGGCGGCCGGCGATCGGAGCGCTGGGGCTGGGCATTATCGGATTCTTTGTGCCGCGTGTGCTGGGGGTCGGATACGACACGATCGGGGCCATCCTGAATGGCGAACTCGCGTGGAAGGTCCTGCTGGTGGTAATGGTGGCAAAGTTCGCGGCGCTGGTGATCTCACTGGGGTCGGGCACCTCGGGTGGGTTGCTCGCACCGACATTCATGTGGAGCGCGGCCATGGGCGGGCTGTTTGCCATGATCGGGAATTCCGTGTTCCCGAATGCTCATCTTTCGCCTGCGGCATTCGCACTGGTCGCCATGGGGGCTGTGTTTGGCGCGGCTTCGCGAGCAACGTTTTCGTTCATTATCTTCGCGTTCGAGATTACGCGCGACTACAACTCGGTTCTGCCGCTGATGCTTGTAGCCGTCATTGCGGATGGAATCGCGATGCTGTTCATGCCGCGGAGCTCGATTATGACCGAGAAGCTGGCGCGTCGCGGCCTGCGCGTGCATCAGGACTATGAAGCCGACGTTCTGACGCAGGTGACGGTTGCAGAAACGATGGAGAAGAATCCGCCGGTGATCGCAGCAGGCACAAAAACAGGAGAAGTGGCAGAGCGGATCGCACGGCATGATCCGGCGGTGGCGCGCTACGAGGCGCTGCTGATTTTGGAGGATAGCAAACTCGTCGGGATCGTTACACGAGGGGACATTTTGCGCGCGCTCGACAGGGATTCGACCGGAATGATTACTGTCGAGGACGCAGGCAGCACGAAGCTGGTGGTGACTTACCCGGATGAACTTGTGTCGGAGGCCGCGGCCAAGATGTTGCATCAGGATGTGGGGCGATTGCCCGTCGTCGAGCGAGGGGACGAGGGGAAGGCGGTGGGATATCTGGGGAGGGCGGCGATATTGGCGGCACGCACGCGGAGGTTCCACGATGAGCATGTGCGTGAACAGGGCTGGTGGCGTGGGCCGAGATCGCGCATGGAGAAGGTGGAGGGATTCTGAGTAGTGCGAATCCTTAATGAAGTGTGAGAGCTAGCAAGGACATTTAGGATCACGAAGAAAATTACCTTCGTTTATGGCGCGGTTCCACGGCGTTTCGGCCATCAGTATAATCAGAACAACTCTATGACTCTGGGCCGGATTGCCTGTGCGCTGGCGGTAGTAGCGGTATTGTGCGTGCTCGGGATCTTTTTCTTCCCGGGCGCTGAAGGCCCCTACTCTGCGGTACACGGACCGGTGACGGCGTTGCTTTCGATCCGGGCAGCAGCCCGTTTGCGAGTCCTCATTCAAGCCGGGGTGGCGGCGCTGCGATGTTGCCTTGCCCTAAGCTGTGTCGCAACGGGTTCGTTGTCACTCATGTCGCATATTTCTGGCGAGTTCCTGTCACCCAGCCCCGATAACGGAACTCTCGCGGTGCTGCGCTGCTGATCCACTTCCAGATCTCTTCCTCATCTTTTCACTCTGAGTTGCGGCGCAAAAAGAAACGTGTCGCGGGACGCGGCGTTTCTGTTGCGCGGTGACGATTGAGCAGGTCTTTCCGCCATTTCAGGCTTAACTCGATTCAACGAGGAGGATTCCAATGAAGCATCTAAGGTACGAGTGGTTTACGTCGGCAGCGATTCTGATGGGTGTATTGACATTTTCCGGGTGCAATAAAAAGGTGGCGCAGGCAACGCCTCCACCGCCGCCTCCGGTGCCCACGCCGACGGCGACTTTGGCCGCGAGTCCAGCAGTCATTGAACAAGGGCAATCCACGACATTGACGTGGCAGACGCACAACGCAACGGATATCAACATTGCCGGTCTGGGCAGCGTGATGGCATCGGGGTCGAGAACCGTTACACCGGGCTCGTCCATGACTTACACGCTCACGGCAAGCGGACCGGGCGGCACGCAGAACGCTTCTGCTCGGGTAACGGTGAACGCGAAGGTGGCACACACAACAACGCCTTCGATCTCTGACGAGGACGTGTTTGCCCGGAATGTGAAGGACGTGTTGTTTGACTACGACAAGTCGATTATCCGGCCGGATCAGGCGGGCAATGCACAGAGCGACGCAGCGTTCCTGTCACAGCATCCATCGATTAAGGTTCAGGTAGAGGGGCATTGCGATGACCGCGGATCAGAAGAATACAACCTCGCGCTGGGGACGAACCGCGCGGAGTCGCTGAAGAGTTCCCTGGTGCAGCAGGGCGTTTCGGCGGATCGCATCAAGACAGTGAGCTATGGAAAGGAGAAGCCATTCTGCACTGAGGACAGCGACGGCTGCTGGCAACGGAACCGGGTGGACCATTTCAGCTTCGCCCGTTGAAACAAGCCGGCTTTTCATTGTGATCAGATCGAAGGAAGGCAAAATCCCCACCCTGTCGCATAGAACGCGACACGGGTGGGGCGCCCTCCAACGTTTCTGGGACTGGCCAGGCTGTGGGTATACCCAGCGATTGAAATTCCCGCATGATTCCTCAATAGTAGGGTGAGAGGCAGAAAAGGAAGAATGGCATCCGACATCATCGCCAGGTGGCGCTTCTATTTACGGCAGCGGCCCGTAGTGCTGGCGGCGCTTACTGTGCTGGCGATTGTTTTCTTTCTGGCCGTCACAGGTTTGTCGCAGGTTCATCAAGCGCAGAGGCGGGCGATTGGGGACAGGTGGTTCAATCGCGGGATCGCTGACCTGAATGCGAAGCGCTTTGAGGCGGCGGTCAAGGATTTCCGGGCCGCGCTACTGTATTCGCCGGACGATTATTCCTATCAGCTGAACCTGGCAGAAGCCTTGATCGGTGAGGGGCAGAGAGGGCAGGCGCTGGCTTATCTGATCAACTTGTGGGAGCGGGAGCCGGAGAATGGAATCGTCAATCTGGAATTGGCGCGTAGCGCAGCGAACCAGGGTCAAACCGACGATGCCATTCGGTACTATCACAACGCGGTCTATGCGGTTTGGCCTCCAGACCAAGACACGATGCGACGGGATGCGCGGCTCGAGTTGATCGAACTGCTGCTGCGGATTGGCGCCAAACAGCAGGCGCAAGGGGAACTTATTGCGCTGGCGGAGCGAGTGGGGCCGGATCCAGCGCAGCAGGAGCGCGTTGGCGAACTTTTCCTTCGCGCCGGGGATTACGAACATGCGCTGGCAGCTTTCAGTACTGTGCTGAAGTCTGACCGGCATAACGCGGCAGCGTTGGCAGGTGCGGGATATGCGGCGTTCGAGTTGGGGCGATATCCGGAGGGCCAGCGCTATCTGCAGGCCGCGATCGAGGCGAAGCCAGACGATACGGCGAGCCAGGCACGGCTGAAGACGACACAACTCGTGCTCCAGATGGATCCATTCCAGCGGCAGATCCCGATCGCCGAGCGGGACAGAATTGTCGTGCAAGCATTTCAAACTGCGGGAGAGCGACTACGAAGTTGCAAACTGCCCGCAGGTATATCTTCTGCCGGGAGCGCGCCGCTTTCTCTCGGTGACGAGTGGGAAGGATTGAAGCCACAGATTACGCAACTACGGTTACGGCGAGATCCGGACCTGGTCGAGACGGGGATGGATCTAGTTTTCCGCATCGAGCGCGCGACTAGCGTTGCATGCGGTTCGCCGACAGGGGCGGATTTGGCACTGTTGCTTATTTCCAACATGCACGAGGGAAGCTAATGGAGCCGGAGTCGAATGGGGAGAAGATGTTGGTGGAGAACGCCAACGCGCGCTCCCAGTCCCCTTGGATTCAGGGCTATTCGCCGCGAACGCTGTGGCGGTCGGTGTTCCGAGAGGATCGACTATTTCTGGTTCTCTCGGTGTTCATTGGAGTGTTTGCCGGGTTGGCAGTGGTGTGCTTTCGCTTCGCGATCGACTGGGCGCGACTTTACCTGCTGGGAACGGGGGTTGCTCTGACTCCGGCACGGATGTTGCTTGCGCCTGCACTGGCGGGGCTGCTTATTGCGGTGCTGGTGATTCATTTCTTCCCTGCCGCGCGCGGCAGCGGCGTCAATCAGACCAAAGCGGCTCTGTACATTTTCAATGGGAATATTCCATTCAAAACGGCGGTCGGGAAATTTATCACGTCCGCGCTCGCGATTGGCTCGGGACATTCGCTGGGACCAGAGGATCCGTCACTGCAGATCGGGGCGTGTATCGCGTCCGCCTTGGGGCGGGAGATGCGGTTGGAGCGGGACCGCATGCGGTTGATCGCGCCGGTGGGCGCGGCGGCAGGCCTGGCCGCGGCTTTCAATGCACCGATCTCGGCGGTGTTGTTCGTGATTGAAGAGGTGATTGGGCGGTGGACAGCCGGGATTCTGGGATCCGTGGTTCTTTCGGCCGTATCGAGCGTGGTGGTGATGCGGTGGTTTCTGGGCTCTGAATCTCTGTTTCGTATTCCGGCAGTGGAATTGAAGCGGCCTGCGGAACTGATGGCATACGCCACACTCGGCGTGATCGGCGGACTCGCCTCGGTGGCGTTTGCGAGCGGCATCGCGTGGTTGCGTCCGATATGCAAGGCGCTTCCGCGGTGGACGCAATATCTTCAACCTGCGATTGCGGGACTGTTGATTGGAGTCATCGGAATGCTTGGCGCCCCACAAGTGATGGGAGCAGGCTATGAATATATCGATCAGGCGATGCACGGGCAGTTCACCTGGGAGTTTCTGGCGATTCTTGCGGGATTGAAGATTCTGGCTACGATGTTGTCGTTCGTCAGCGGAACTCCGGGCGGAATGTTCGCGCCGACGTTGTTTGTTGGCGCCATGCTTGGGGCAGCCGTGGGCGGCGCGCAGCACGCGCTGCTGCCGCATTTGACCGGCTCGGCGGGAACGTACGCGCTGGTGGGGATGGGAGTCTTGTTCGCGGGATTTCTGCGGGCACCCATGACGTCGGTATTCATGGTGCTCGAGGTGAGCGGAAATTACTCGATCATCGTGCCGGTTATCGTTGCCAATACATTCGCGTACGTAATCTCGCGCGCATTGCAGCCAACCCCGATCTTCGACCTGCTCACACAGCAGGATGGGCTTCAATTGCCTTCCATGGAAGAACAGCGGGAAGAGAATATTCTGCGCGTGGAAGATGCAATGCAACCGGTCGAGGGGCCGGTACTGGATGCCGAGAAAACGCTCGAGGATGCGGTGAAGATGCTGGATCATTCGGAGATCGAGCAACTGCTGGTGCGCTTGAGTCCGGTGGGATGGGGGAGTGTGAGCAAGCAGCAACTGCTCACGATGGCGAGCCAGGGGAACGGGGCGACAACGCTGGGAGCGCTGTTGCCGATCGCGCCGGTGCCGTATCTGCATCCCGATCATCCGCTGGAAACTGCGTTGCGGCATGTGGACCGGTGGCCGTTGGTGCCGGTGGTGAACCGCGCGGACTTTCGGAAGTTGGAAGGTGTGGTGACGCAGCGGGATGTGCTGGAGCGGTACCGGGAGTTTGGCGAGGGATAAGGCTTGGAGAACAGCACGTCGGTGTTTGTGCAGTTCACAACAACGTTATTGCTCAGTGATTAGCCCCACTTATTCATTAACCTTCACGGGTTTCTTCCCTTCGCTCAGGGCCCGCAGGTCTTCACTTTTTACGCGGCGTGCACGCGCCCTTCGCTTCGCTCGGGCGCGAGGCGGAAGAGGCGTCCACCCCTACACGAGGCTTGATTGTTACTTCGGTGTGTTTTCTCTCTTGAAAAGCGACACTGCAATTCAGTAAGCTCTTGCAAATCTCACGAAGGCATTCATACGGCAGATATGTTCATGAAGACCATGGCAGAGGGAAACCCACCTACGCTGGACAGGATGATCGGATGCGGACCACGCCTGTCCCTGCCGCGGCATGTACTGCCGAGCTGTTGTTGATGCCATCCATTCAACATTCTTCGTAAATACAACGCGATCGTCATTTGGGTTATGGGGGAAATGAGCATGCTGGGTTCTTGGAAGAGGTTCATCTTCAGTAGTGTCGCTGCACTGGCACTTGCTGCCGGCGCGGTTGGGCAAGGCGGAGCAACCGGGGCCATCGCCGGGACGGTACAGGATCCGAGCGGTGCTTTCGTTGCCAATGCGAGTGTCCGCATCACCAATCAGGATACGAATGTAGTTGAGCGATCTGTGACGACCGGGCCTGACGGGGCGTTCACGGCGCCCTTGCTGCCGGTTGGAACATATGTCGTGAATATCACGGCTCAGGGGTTTGCTGAGGCGAAGATTTCCAACGTGGTAGTGCGTGTCACTGAGACTACGCGCATGACTACCAAGCTCAGCACACAATCGGTGCAGCAGAAGATCGAAGTGCAGGCGGAAGTGCAGATGGTCGACACCAGCGATGCGACTACCGGGCAGGCGATTGAAAGCACCACCATTCGCGCCTTGCCGCTGGCGACGCAAAACTTCCAGCAACTGCTCACGCTCTCGACCGGAGCGCAGGGCGAACTGAATGCGGCGTCACAACTGGGCCGCGGGCAGGTTCATATCTTTGTGAACGGGCAGCGGGAGGATAACAACAACTATCTGATCGAGGGCATCAGCACCACCGACTATAACGTGGCGTCGCTGACCAACACTCCCCTGCCTAATCCGGATGTAGTGCAGGAATTCAAGGTGCAGACTTCGCTTTACGACGCGAGCCAGGGACGCAACGGTGGCGGCAACATCAACGCGATTCTCAAGACCGGCACCAACCAGTTTCACGGCGATGTGTATGAGTTCTTCCGCAATACCGTACTGGATGCAAACGAATATTTCCTGAAGGGAAGCGGATCGCCGCGTCCAGTGATCCAGCAGAACATTTTTGGCGGGAGCCTGGGTGGACCGGTGAGTCCGGGTGGCAAGCTTGGGTTCTTCTTCGTCAATTATCAGGGGACGCGGCAGCGCAGCGGAGAATCGCCGGGAACATTGATCTCGACCTTCGTGCCATATATTCCGGCCTCGGATCGCGGAACGGACCTCACATCGATGGCGAACCTGGCGAACGACATGCAACTGTCGAGCGTTGGGCTCTCGCTGGATCCGGTGGCGGCTTCCCTGCTGGCGGTCAAGAGCGACCAGTTTGGGGCACCAGCGAATGGCTACCTGTTTCCCATGCCGAACGCTCCAGCGGGAACGGCGGCGGGAACTCCGCTGCAGTTCACGGTAAGCCGTCCGGGGAAGTTCGTTGATGATCAATTGACGGCAAACTGGGATCATGAATTCCGTGACTCGCGCGATTCGATCGCGGCGCGGTTCTTCTTCTCTAATTCCCAGCAGGACATACCGTTCGGTGCTGGAGGGCTGCAGGCTTCGTTAGGCGCACCGGCCAGCGGAACGGATCTGAACTTTCCTTACACGCTGCCGGTGAATGACCGCGTTTTCATCGTGTCGGAAACGCATGTCTTCAATCCAAGGCTGGTAAACGACGTTCGGTTCGGGTTTGTGCACATCAACAACAGCGGCATCAATGTGAATCCGGTGACGGTCGACGACGTTGGTATCAATCGGCCGACGAGCAATCTCTCACAATCCATTTACAAGTTCACGCTGCTGCAGTCGGGCTTCCAGTTTGGGCCGACGCCGCCGGCGAATCAGTACCAGACACAGAACAATTACAACTTCGTCGACAATCTCAGTTGGGTGAAAGGCCAGCACACGTTCACTGTTGGTGGACTGTTCACGCGGGTGAATCTCGACAAACTCTTCCCGCAAGTGTTCAATGGACAACTGTTCTTCACGGGCACAACGAACAATCAAGTCCCGGCTACGGACTTCCAGAACATGCTGGGCGGCAATGTGCAGTTCAGCTTCGGCGGTGGAGGAGTCTACAACCATAAATATCGCCAGAATGATTCCGCGGTCTTCATTCAGGATGACTGGAAGGCTACGAAGACCCTGACCGTAAACATGGGGCTGCGGACGGAGTTCCTGGGAGCATGGACCGATGGTGACTGCCACATCGGCAACATCGAATCGGACCTGACGAACTCGGGTACTTATCCGTTCATCTATCCCAAGTGCGTTAACAAACTGGGAGTGAGCGGATTGACGGGCAATGCCGCCGGTTCGACCTTCAAGAATGGTGTTGCGACCGGATGGGGGCCGCGCTTTGGGTTCGCATGGGACGTTTTCGGGCGCCACAGCACGACGATGCGCGGCGGTTATGGCATTTATTACAACCGCGAAGACGTTGGGGCGGTCGACCAACTCAGCTTCCAGTCGCCGTTTATCCCGATCGTGTTCTTTCCCGGCACAGGGCTGGCCAACTTCTTTGCCGGAGCTTCACCGCAGGACAACTCTAACGCGGTTCCTACGGCAGGAACGCTCTCCGGTGCCTGGATTCCTTGCTTAGCGAAGCTAGTCAGCTTCACTCCTGACAACCCGCTAGGGGACGGCAATTACCAGTGCACGGGTGGGCCTGGCGTGAACTCTACGCAAAACCTCTTCGTGCTCGAAGTGCCGCGGCACTTCCAAGTCCCCAACACGCAGCAATGGAACCTGACCGTGCAGCAAGAGCTTGGGAAGAAGTGGGTGCTGGAACTGGGCTACGTGGGGACGCGGGGAATTCATCTGCGCGAAACGCGAGATGGCATCCAGTCGGTGAATGCGACGCCGGATCATCCATTCGCGGTCACCGACGTAAACGGGACACCCCACCAGATTACGGACAACACCTTCTCCAATGCGATCGCACGGACACCAACGCCTGGGCTGAATGGATACAGCGGGTATCAGATTTTCGCGAACGATGCGTACTCGATCTATCACTCGCTGCAGACGACGCTGTCGCGGCGGTGGGGGGCGAACTACTTGCAAGCTGCGTACACGTTCTCGAAGAACATCGACACAACCTCGAGTGGAAACACCGCGTTCAACACCGCTTACAACGATCAAAGCAACATCAATGCATCTCGCGGACTTTCGGATTTCGACCGGAAACATCGGCTGTCAGTCAGCTATGTCTACGAGTTGCCTTTCTTCGCGCATGCGAAGGGATTCGCTCATGCGGCACTGGGCGGGTGGTCGGTGAGCGGAGTTACGATATTCCAATCGGGAACACCGTTTTCTGTGCTTGATTCCGGAGCAGGCGATGCCTTCCTGGGACTGGGCAGCACACCGTTGCTGGGTGCGAGTCTGGCACCTGGCGCAACTGTCGGCGGCGGGATGACGAGCGGCAGCACTCACGAAAGGCTTGGCGGATATCTAGATCCGGCGGCATTTACGACTGCTCCCTTGCTATACCCGACCGCATGTGCCGCGGGTGACAGCAATCGCTGCACGACAGGATTTGGCGACCTGGGCCGGAACATATACCGCGGACCGTACGAACAGAACTGGGACATTTCGCTGATCAAGTACTTCAAGATCAACGAGCGGAACGAAGTGCGATTCACGGCGGACTTCTTTAACGTCTGGAATCACGCGAACTTCGCGAACCCGGCAGTGACCGACTACGAGGCGTATCTTGCCTGGGTCAATGCCGGGAACACGGGGAATGGTCCGTTTGGTCAGATCGTGAACTCGACCGGCACGCCGCGGCTGATCCAGTTCTCGCTGCGCTGGGCTTTCTAGCTGAGGGTGAAAGTGAAAATCCCCACTTCTGGCAAATTCGGTCAGAAGTGGGGCATCCTCTGAGATCCCTTAAGGTCAGTGATCGAGCATCCATACGTTGGCGCTGCTGCTGTGTACATGTAGAGCCAGCAATTTTCCGTCGCGGGAAGGGATCGCCCAGCTGACACCGACATTCTTCGGGCGCCACACGACGCGGGCGTTTCCCTGCAGGTCGATGCGTAACAACGCGTTCTCTTTCTCGCCGGCGGTTGGTGCCCAAATGCTTTTGCTATCCGCGGCCCAATCGATCGAAGAAATGCCCGGCCAACCTTGAACTGTCAGCCAGCGGTCGGGACCGCCGTCCAAAGACACAAGACGGATTCGTGGCTCCTCGTCGTTACCCCACTTGCCCTTGGCGATCGCCAGCGTGGTTCCGTCCGGCGACAGAGTCCAGTTATAGGCTTCAGCCAGTTCGTCCTTAACTTGAAGGAATTGCGTTTCCCCACCCTGCGATGCAGCAAACCGGAAAAAAGAGAGGCCGGCATGGCTGATCACGCTGTACACGCACACACTTGCGGGGTCCCGGGCGCATTGAAGATTGCTGATCCATTTGGCCTTGGCCAGTTCACGGGACGGGCCGCCAGCCAGGGGCATGCTCATCAGGCGCACTTCGTAATTCGAATCTATCCGCTTCGGACTTGATAGATATAGGATCTGTGTTCCATCCGGACTCAACCGGGGCTGCATCCAGTCCTGACTCCCCGACAGCAACATTTCGGGCAAGGTTTCATTGATGGCCTGCCTGTAAATGCCGAACACTCCAGTGCGATCGGAGGTGAAGATTACCGATTTGTTGTCGGCCGTCCAGTCGTAGGGATAGTCTCGCCGGTCATCGAGCGTAAGCCGTTGAGGTTCGTCCATAGCACCGGAAGGCTGGAGTTTTGCAACATAGACATCCGGCTGTGGAACGCCTTTCACATAGGCCACGCGCTTGCCGTCGCTCGCCGCACTGACGGTGAAAATGTACCCTTGGTCATCAGTCAGGCGGATGGGTGCGCCGCTGGCTTTTCCATCGGCGTTCAGTCGAATTGACCAGAGATTCGAATCGTCCTGTCGCGGCCGTTGTTCCTCGAGCGTGTAAATCAAACGGCCGTCGGGAGCCCACAGCATGGGAGCGCTGAGCCCGGCTGCGGATAGAACGGTGCTGGCGCTGCGGCGCCCTCGGGCGAGACCAGGCTTGCTAACGTCAGCAACCGCGATCATCCCCTTGGTGCCATACCCGTAAGTGTATCTCGCGGTCGTGTAAGCGATCTTCGTGCCTTCGGGCGACCAACTGATCGTGCCAATGAAGTTGCCATCTGCGCCCAGCAGTTCCCTTGGCGAATCTCCAGAGATTCCAGCGAGCCAAATCCGGCGATGCAGGAGTGGACCTGCGAGGAAGGCGATCTGCTTCCCGTCCGGAGACACCGCAGGCTGGGAGCCCTGATCGACAATTTTGCGCGCCGCTCCTCCGAGGACGGAAATGTCCCACAGACTGCTGACGCTCTTGGACCCCGCCAGCTCGACAATCATGTGATCGTTATCGGGTGCCCAACTGATCGCGAATGCCCACATACCTTCCGGTAACGTGATGGCGTGAGTTTCACCCGTCTGGATCTGGCGAAGATAGAACCCAGTGTCGTCGGAAAATGCAAGGTGGCGACCATCGGGGGAAATGGCGGCAGTGCGAACCGGATCGCCCACCGGGTTAGCCGTGAGGCGCACAGTTTCACCGAGAGATGTGGAATGCGATGCAATGTGAAAGCCAATGCTCAGACCAATCAGAACCAGCACAATTCCGGAGACAAGCCCCGCAATCCACCAAAGGCGTGAGTGGCGGACGGGTGTCACAGTTGGAGCCGGAAGACGCTCCACTTCCATTGGCGCGGAGCCGTTGAGCGGAATGCCGGTCACGGGCGAGAGGAAGCGGTATCCCCGGCGGGCGATGGTTTCGACAAACACCGGGTTCTCTGCCGAATCTCCTAAGGCGTCACGCAGGCGCCGGATTGCGGCATTCAGGCCATGGTCGAAATCGACGTAGGTGTCGGCCGGCCAGAGACGGTTGCGCAACTCTTCCCGCGTGACTACCTGCCCTGGACGTTCGATCAGTTCAGCCAGAACCTGGAAGGGCTGCTCTTGCAGCTTGACCTTGGTCCCATTGCGGCGTAGTTCGCCGGCGCGCAGGTCCAGTTCGAAAACGCCAAAGCGCCTGGTCGAAGGCATACCGTCGCCATTTGTGTTCCCGCCGATGGGCGAGTTTAGTACTCTGGCGGCCTGATTCCCCATGTCACCCCACTTTGTAACTGTTTGACGCGCGGCGTCTTAGCTCGTCACCCACATTTCACCCACGCGCGATGGCTACGGCCTTGAGGTTCGCGCCGCCCAGCCTCACTTTCAAGCAGATACGCGGGGTGGGAACGTGGGGTTCAGAATTAAATCTTCACTGCGCTTGTTTGTTGTTGTCTTGATGATCAGAGGTCTGGGTTGGACGCAGGACTATGCTTCAAGCCGCATCACTGTATTCGTGAATGACTCTGTGGGCGTGAAACATTCGGTATTGAGGCATGCGGAGAAGGAGGCCGGGCGCTTGTTGCGTCCGGCGGGGATTGAAATCGAGTGGCGGAACTGCGCGGAAACCAGCGAGTGCCGCCGGCCTCCGCGGTCGAACGAGTTCGTACTCCACATTGTGGCAAAAGGGAGAGCTCGAAGCGATTTTGTCTTCGGCGAGGCCTTTCTGGGACCGGATGGCAAAGGGAAATACGCGGATGTCTTTTTCGATCAACTGAGACGGGAGGCAAATAACGTTGACGTTGGACAATTGTTGGGAGCCGTCACGGCGCATGAATTGGGACACCTCTTTCTGGGCTCCCACTCGCATTCGCTGATGGGGATCATGCAACCTCTTTGGGGTGTGGAAAGCCTCCGCAGGATTTCGATGGGAAGCCTGACATTCGTGGCGGAGGAGGAGAGATCGATGAGAAGCCGGTTGCGGTCGGAGACAACGGCTGCTACTTCCCTCGGCGACGCTGCGGGGCTAGGGCTTCAATGAGGACAGAAACGACGCGATGGCGATCATGTCGTCGATGGTCAATTTGCCTACCTGGCGCCGCATTTGCAACGACGCGGGCCCCGATCGGGCGCCGGACTGAATGTCGAACATTTGCCGCACAATGTAGCTCGGCGAACGGCCCGCAATCGATGGAACATTCCCGGTCCCGCGGAGGCCGGGACCGTGACACTTGGCGCACGGGACTGTCTTGCCGTTGCCGCCGGTGGTGACCAGCCACTTTCCCTGCTTGAGGCTGCCTTCGGGGACGTATGCGATGAATCCAGAGGTATCGTCGCGCACTTCGGTGCGTTCCAAGTTTTCCGGTACTTCAACGATGCGCTGCCCGACTGCCTCGGTCGCGGACGAGGTGTCAGGTACCAGCATCCATCCCGAGATGTGCGTTTTCGGCACGGTGCTGGTTTCGATCACGCGAATCCATGGCTTGGGCGGAAGCTCGGAAAAGTATTTTGCGGCCGCGATGATCTCTTCGTGGGTCGCTTTCGTCTCGTGGGTGATCATGTTCGTAGTGGGCAGATGCCTGGGATCGGAACTCTTACGCGCGCCACTGCGGAAATCGGTAACCTGATGAATCATGTAGCCGGCGGAAAGCCCCGCCAGACCTGCGTTCTCGGGCCGCCCGAGTCCGTTGGGGAGGTGACAATAGCCACACGCGAAAACGTCGGGCTTGCGACCATGAGAGACAATTTCCGGCATTGCAGGATGATCCGCGGGATGCCAGTCGGGCACGCGGAAAAGATCTTGCGTCTCGGCGGTGGTAAAAGCTGCGCTGCTGTTGGGAACGTGGCGAGGAGTACTGTCGGGAGGCGCAGCAGGGTTGGGTGAGCTCGGGTTGATGACGTAGGCCCACGCCGGAGGGCTTGCGTCGAGGTTTACGGCGATGGCAGTAACCGCGAGGCTAGACAGCACCAACAACAACATCAGCGAGTGGCGCATGCCAATACTCTAGCGGCATTGGGCGCGATTGGCCAACCGTGCAGTTGTTGCTGCCAACGGGCAATTCCGGCCAAATGTTTGTGGCAGGAGTGCGGCAGGGCAGCACCATCGGGTGAAAGATCGCCGAAGGAAGTTGCTAACGCTGCGCCTGTTGGAGGATGGGACGAAGCGACTCCACCGAGACGCCGAGCGTGCCGCCGGAGAATCCGTCCATGTAGGCGGAGTTGACGCCGATGACTTCCCCGTTGGAGTTGAAGACGGGACCGCCGCTGCCGCCGTGAGCGGTGGGCGCGTCGTAGATTAGCTTGTCGCCGACTACGTCGCCGAGGTGACCACAAGTCGTGGAGGGACGAATCAGCGAGAGGGCAGCCAATTCGCTGGCCGCATTGATGTCGTTGTGGCGGTAAGCGAGACGCTCGTAGATTCCAGACGGGGATTTAGCCACCATGCCGGCAATGCCCATCGGATAGCCGATCACCGTGACGAGTTGTCCGGGGTTCCCGGGTGACTTGGCGAGGGGCAGCGGCGGCAATCCGCGGACGGCATTCGCGTCTTCCGGACGGAGCACCGCAAGGTCGGAAGTCTTCGACACGGTGCCGGGCACAAGATTCACAGGTGTCGGAGAGCCGGGGAAAAAGATCACCAAATTCTCAATTGTGCCCAGGGCTCCCTCTTCGATCAGGCGTTGAGCTTCGGAGTCTCCGTACCATGGCTCGGCAACGTGGCGGTTTGTGGCGACCAAGCCATTACCAATCAGAAAGCCGGTACCCGAAACACGTGCGCGGATGCTGGGGCGATGGTTTGGGAATCCGATCTGATACACGCCGTAGATGTAGCCGATTGAATTGCGATAGCGATTGAGCACGACGGCAGGCATCGACTGCTCTTGCTTGAGTTGCTCGACTTCGGCCGTAAGTTCGTGCACCCGCTTCTGCAGATCGTCGGCAGGAATGCCCTGCGTGGCCATCCGCCCGTAGTAGTGAACCATGGCCAGCGCGCCGATCAGCATCATGACCGCGAGAACGCCCTGGATCATCTGCTGCCAACTGTCACAAACGATGGTAGATTCCTGCGAAGTTCCGGGGTTCGGGGCAGGGTCGGGAGGAACGGGCTGGTTGTCGTTCTCGGCCATGAGTCGGGCAGATGCTATTTGCCTGGAGTCGTTATCATCGCCCGAGGCGAGAGCAAATCGCTACGGTACCGAAGGGGATGTACGGCGGTTATGTAGCCGCGTACGTCTCGTCAGGGGTTGCGCGGGGCGCAATGAACACGTCCGAGCCGGGCAGACATCTTGGGCGACCCATCCCGTTGCTGTGCGGCGTTTTACCAGACGCACGTGAACCGGGCGTTTGGGGAGCACCCAAGCGTGTGGACTCGTCGCTTCGCGACTCGGGGCGGACCCTTCGACTAGGCTCAGGGCAGGCTGAGGCGTCCGCCCCTACATTAGGGGTTGTTTATGCCGAGGATTTCGGCCATTTCCTCGTAGAGAAAGCCTTCGCCGGGGCGGTAGGGCTGGACCCATCGGCCATCAATCACGAACTGCGGAATGGCTCTTTTGCCCGTGCAGCGAATGACCTCGTCTGCGGCACCGGGCGTGGTTTCAATGTCGATTTCTTTGAAAGGGATGTTGTGCTTCGCGAGGAAGCGCTTGGCGGTCCGGCAGTCCGGGCACCAGAAGGCGGAGTAGAGCATGATCTCCATTAGAGGAGATTTAACCACAGAGGGCAAGGAGGGCCCCAGGGAAATCCCTAGACCCTCTCCAGCTCGCGGTGCGTGCGCTCGTTGACTACGTTTCCGGTATTCAAAGTTGAAGCCGGTTCAAACAGAAGGAACCAGCACTCTTCCTCGGCGACCGGCTTGTGCTCTACGCCGCGGGGGACAACGATGAACTCGCCCTCTTCCACCCACTCATGCGGACGATCGCGAAACTCCATGCGAAAGCGGCCCTTGACCACCAGGAAAAGTTCGTCTTCGTGGTCGTGATGGTGGAAAACGAATTCGCCCTTGATCTTGTCGAGCTTCACATGCTGGCCGTTCAGCTCGGCGGCGATGTAGGGCTTCCAGTACTCGGAGATCTTGGAGAATTTTTCGGCGATGTTGATTTTTTGCATGCCAGTGGGATTGCGGGGATCGCGGGAAGTCGCAAAGAATTTGCCGGGGGGCGGGCCGTGTGTCCGGAGTTGCACCAAGGAGGATTGCAGATTGACAGCGTTCCGGGTGACACACGCTGGCGGCACAAACAATTAGAACCCTGGGGTGCCTTGGGCTACGTGTCCGCTGTGCAATGAGACGCGCACACCGCGTTGATTGTTTAGCTTGGTTGTTGTTGTCCAGTCGATGTCGTCGGTGCTGATGACACCCGTGCCGCCACCAACCAGCGTGTATGTGATACGGCTGTCGGAGTAGCCATATCCGCTGACCGACAACGTGGCTCCGCTGTTCAAAACGAACACCGGCATGCCGGGCGCGCCGTCAACGTTCGAGGGTACATCGCGCGTCACCAGGCTGGCATAGTTGACTTGCGGCCCCGAAGAATCGCCTGCCGGGCGAAGCGTCAACTGCTGACGATTGTCGCTGGCCTGAGAGTCGCTCAAACGCTCATTCTGGAAACGTCCAAAGAAGTGCCAGCCAGGGCCGTAGGTCTGGGCCACTTGCGGGATCTGGACGTCGTCCATGAGTCGCAGGCTCAAGACGGTCTCACCTTTCAGTGTCGGGCGTGGGCCGCGCGCTGGCAGCATGATGAGCTTCTCCGGCCACAGCGGCGGGAGCATCCATTCCACAACATCGCGCTTGGGATGACCTTTGCCATCGACCTTGCCTTGCTTGTCGACTTTGTAGCCGCGGGTGGCAATGACCTTGGCTTCCAGGGGAAGATCGCCGCTCGGAACTCCGATGCGATCGAACTGGACTTTGAGATATCCCTTACCGACGAAATGGCCAGGATCTTTTTCCGCTTCAATATGGCCAACCAGATAACTTCCGCGCGGGAAGGCTTGCTGGCCGAATTCGGTGAGCGAGCGAAGATGACACAGAACGGGATCGCCGATGTCGACCGTGGCGGATGAGAGGTTGGGCTCATTCAAAGTGCACTGCAACAGAGTGCCAGCGGGCACGACGATATCGCGGGCGCCGGCGCTCAGAGTGAAAGCAAGAATGGAAACCAGGAGAGAGAACAACAACCTATGCTTCATACTTCACCTCTGTCGCACGCCCCTTTGGTTCAGTCGCGCAGCAGGGCCGAGTGGCGACATGTTTCGGGCATCTCATCACAGCTTTGTTGTCGAGTCAACAAGATTCACGCGGGTTTCCGCGCCCAGCAAGGGTTTCAGACGATCGACAGTGGCAGACGGCCAGGGGGTGGTTGAAAACCACCACTTTTGGCTTCACCCCGCAGGGGAATTTGACGGCGGACCTTCGTCGAGGTTGCGCGCAAGGCTGAGACGCCGGCTTGGGCGCGTGGGTGATACACGCTCCCCTTCGCTCTGCTCAGGGTCGCGGGGCGGACGAAGGCGTCCGCCCCTACAAAGTGATTTACGGATTCGCCGCTGTGGCGTGCGCTTTTGGTGCGTCTTGTCGCTTGAGGTAGGGAAAAAACGGCGAGACCTCGAATGGTCTTTTCTCGGCGGCCGATTCCAAGGGTGGCAACTTGGTCTTTGCCATCTCGATTCTGTCGGACCAGGGATCCATCTTGATGCGTGAACCGAGTGGCAGAGCAGCGATCTGATCGGGCTGATCCATTCGCAGGCGCTTTGGAGCCTTGGAAACGGCCTGCATTCCGACCAGGTGACTGCTACCGAAATCATTGCTGAATCGAGCGCGCAGAAGGTTGGGCAACTGCGGAGAGCGCGCCTCGAGAGCTTGCAGAAACAGGGCTACGCTGCCGAGTTGGTTGTCGTACGGTGATTGCGAGAACAGTTCCTGGCCTTTCTTGTCAGCCTCCGCTTCCTTGACCGGATCGAAATGGAAATCAAGTTTCGTAAAAATCTCCAGGTCGGAAAAGGGCAAGTTGAACTGCGAAGAATTTTCCGCACCGAGCGAGTGACGCAAAACGATATGCGCAAGTTCGTGCGCGAGAACGGCAGCCAGCGTGGCCTCGTCTGGCAAGACGTCAAGCAGTCCACGACTCACGACGATGGTTCGTCCGACGACGAACGATTCCAGCGGCGTTGTGAGCAATACGCGGCAGCGAACGCCGGCGAGATCAAGATTGTTGGTGATCAGGAGATTGTTGACGACAGTCTCCAGGACTCGGTCAACTTCGCCGTCGGGCGCCATCAGTCCGGCGAGTTGGAGGCGCTCCACTACATCGTCTTCCGGTGTGTAGGTTGTGGCGCCCAAGCTCAATTGCGGACTCAGACTCTGCGAAGCTTCGTGCCGATTGGGATTGGCCGCGGCGGGATTGTCGGTGAGAGGTTTCGCGTACTCGTGGTGGTCGCCAGCTTGCTGCACATCGTAGCCCCAGATACGCGTCTGCGCCTTGAACCAGAGGCCCTGGCTGGAAGAGTCATGTGGATCAGACTCCTCGGTATATACGTACGCGGGCATCCACGTAATGCCCAGCGTGTTCAAACGCCAGCTATCAAAATGGAATGAGCGCATGGAATAAGCTTTCGAGGTATAGCTTCCCGTGAAGCGGACGATGTTATAGTCCTGATCTTCAACCCAGATCCGTCCTAAAAAGCCGCGATTGGAAGAATTCTCGCGTGGCATTACATCGATGACTCCACAACGGACATCGCCCAGAACTTCCCAGCGGACGAATTTGAAGAGATAGTTTTGACGGTCGAAATGCTCCAGATCCGGGAAAACTGACTGGGCGAAGCCAACGGCGGCAAAAGTCTGGTCTCCTCTGAGTAATTTCTTTTCCTTTTCGAACTTCGAGTGCTCTGGATTTTCGAATTCCCGATTGGCCGGAGCGTCGCCGGTCAGGTCGAGGCGGCTCAAGAAATATTGATCGTTTTTGGGTGAGGTCTGAACCTGCGAGTCGTGCTTTTGTTCCTGGATATAGGTCTCCACCACCGGCTTGAAGTAGCGCATCGCTTCGGCCAAGCGTCGCTCCTGCAGGATTGCAGAATCGACAAACTCCTCGAAAGTGACGCCTTTTCGGGGAGGGGGTTGGGGCGATTTCGCCGCCGGTTGCGATGCAGGTGGCGGGCCTTGCGCTGCGACGGGCCAGGCGAGGAGCAGCCCGAAGAGCCCGCCGAGTGACCTCAATTTCGTCCGCCCGAGCATTTGGAACTAGTTTAAATCTTTCGGGAGTGCGGGATGTCTCCGGTAGGTCATCGTTCAGGAGGAGCGATGCAGGCGGGCCGGAATCGGTGAGCGACTTTTGGCGATGCAGCTTTCGTCACGCGTCGCGTTGCTCCGCGGCTGAACAGTCGCTTCGCTCGGGACGGACGAAGGCGTCCGTCCCGACACAAGCTAATTTTCGTACAGCAGGACTCCTTCCGCCTTTTCTGAATCTACCGGGCGGTAGAAGAGCTTGTTGTCTTCAAGGAAGACCTCGATGAACGCGGGGCGGGTGGTGATGGTGCCCTGGATCAGCGCCTCGGACAGCGGGTCTTCGATGTATTTTTGCAGAGCTCTGCGCAGCGGACGGGCTCCGTAGCTGCGGTCGGTCAAGGTCTGGTTGAGGATCCACTTCTTGGCTTCGTCCGCTACCGTGACCGTGATCGACTTCTGCGCCAGGTTCTGATTGAGTTGCGTCACCATCAGTTCGAGAATCTGGATGAGGTCGGTCTCGCCCAAGGCGTTGAACAGGATGATCTCGTCCAAGCGGTTCAGGAACTCGGGATTGAAGGTGCGCTTGACTTCGTTCTTCACGAGGTCTTCGACCTTCTCGGAGATCATCTCTTCCTTCGACGACTGGAAGCCGAGGCCCTCGCGTTTCTGCAAGTGCCGGGCGCCGATGTTCGAAGTCATGATGATGATCGTGTTTTTGAAATCGACTGTGTTGCCAAGGCCGTCGGTCAGCTGACCGTCTTCAAAGACCTGCAGCAGGATGTTGAATACATCCGGATGTGCCTTCTCGATTTCGTCGAGCAGGACCACGCTGTAGGGTGCGCGCTTGACACGCTCGGTGAGCTGTCCGCCCTCTTCGTAGCCAACGTACCCCGGAGGCGAGCCGATCAGCTTCGAGACGGAGTGCTTTTCCATGAACTCCGACATATCGAAGCGGACCAGGGCTTTCTCGGTGCCGAACATGAACTGCGCCAGTGTGCGCGCGACTTCGGTCTTGCCGACGCCGGTGGGCCCGAGGAACAGGAACGAGCCGATGGGGCGGTTCGGATTCTTCAGGCCGGCGCGCGAGCGGCGGATGGCGCGAGCCAGAGCGCTGATCGACTTATCCTGCGAAATGATCCGCTTGTGCAGCTCTTCTTCAATGCGAAGCAGCTTCTGCGTTTCCTCTTCCTTGATCGAGGTGACGGGCACGCCGGTCCACCGCGAGACGACATCTTCGATGTCCTCGCGGTTGACCACCCCGGTGGAAGACTCATCGAGATGATATTTCTCGCGCAGGGCGCGCAGGTTCTCGCGCTCCTTGCGTTCTTCGTCGGAGTAAAAGCGCGCCTTCTCGAACTCGTGATTCGCAATGGCATTCTCCATGCGGTGCACGATGAACTTGATGCGCTTCTGGACTTCCGTCAGCTCTTCGGGCAGAGAAGTCTGGCGCAGCTTTACGCGGGCACCAGCTTCGTCGACCAGGTCGATGGCCTTGTCGGGCAGGAACCGGTCCGGGATGTAGCGATTCGAGTGCGAAACTGCGAAGTTGATCGCCTCGTCGGTGTAGGTGACCGCGTGAAATTTCTCGTAGCGGTCCTTGATTCCGAAGAGGATCTTGATCGCATCCGCCTCGTTCGGCGGAGGAACCTTAACAGCCTGGAAGCGGCGCTCGAGGGAACGATCTTTTTCGATCGACTTGCGGTATTCACCCGGAGTCGTGGCGCCGATGCACTGAATCTCGCCGCGGCTAAGGGCGGGCTTCAGGATGTTGGCGGCATCGAGCGATCCCTCGGCTGATCCGGCTCCGACGAGCGTGTGCAGTTCGTCGATGAAGATGATGGAATTCTGCGACTCCATCAATTCCTTCATGATGGTCTTCAGCCGCTCTTCGAACTGGCCGCGATACTTGGTGCCGGCCACAATGAGCGAAAGATCGAGAGCCAGAATTCTTTTATCTGCGAGGAACGAAGGAACTTCGCCGTCGGCGATACGCTGAGCCAAGCCTTCAACGATGGCGGTCTTTCCAACACCGGGTTCACCTATCAGCACCGGATTGTTTTTTGTGCGGCGGCACAGAATTTGGATGACGCGGTCGACTTCGCCTTCGCGGCCCACCAGCGGATCGAGCTGGCTATCCATGGCGGCCTGGGTCAAATCACGCGAAAACTCCGCCAGCAGCGAACTTTCACGCTGCCGCTGCGGCTGAGCTTTCTCCTGAGTGGTTCGCGCAAGCTCTTCCCGGATGGTGGAAAGCCTCAGGCCCCGCTCGTGCAGGATCTCGGCGGCGAAGCACTTCTCTTCTCGTAATAGACCCAAGAGCAAGTGCTCGGTGCCGATGTGGCGGTGCGAGAGCCGTTCCGCTTCCTCGGCGGCGTACGCCAGAACTCGTTTGCATTCATTACTTAGCGGGAGATCGACGGAAGTCGAAACCTTCTCGCGAATGGTGGTGTGTCCTTCGATCTGCTTGCGGATCGATTCGACGGAGGCGTGCGAGCGCAGGAAGCGATTGGTCAGGGCCTTGTCTTCACGCAGGAGCCCTAACAGGAGGTGCTCCGTCTCTATATAAGGAGACCCGAACTGGCTGGCCTCGTAGCGTGCGAAAAAGATGACGCGCCTGGCTTTCTCCGTATAGCGTTCAAACATATGCCCCTTTGACCTTCCTGGGTGGGGAGGAGGTCTCCCGACCCTGAAGCTGGACCAGAGCGCGCTTACACCCGGTCCGTCCTTATTCTAGTCCCCACATTATGCAATCAAAAGGCCAAGGAACCCAAGCCCAGAAATCCGGGGTCCATCCCTCTGATTACGTTACCGAAGGAATCCTCCCGATCCCTGCGGGTCTTGCGGCTGAAGCACTGACTTGCACTTTGTCAGACTAAAGTTTCTTCCTAAATAATATTGCGTCTCACGGCCAGAACGTTTCAAGCCGGAAGCGAATCCGGCGAAATCTCCTCTGCGCGGCCTCGCTGCAACCGCAAAACGCGATGACAACGTCTGGCAAATGACAGATTATGCGTTGCAATGAGGGAGGTAAGCTGGTGCTCGCGATGGAGTCGGGCTATCAATGCAAAAACGGCTTCCGCAGTCTGTCCGTCCAAGTCTCCCGTGGGCTCATCGGCTAGCAAAAGCTTGGGACCAGTGATGAGCGCCCGGGCCAGAGCCACCCGCTGCTGCTCACCGCCGGAAAGCTCTCCGGAACGATGATGCGCGCGTTGCTCCAATCCGACCTCACGCAACCAGCGTGAAGCATGCGGTTCTGCCTGCTGCCATGACTCTCCCCGAAGCAACAACGGCATGGCAACATTCTCCACTGCTGTGAACTCCGGCAGCAGGTAGTGAAACTGCCATACGAAGCCGGTCTCCCGATTGCGAAAACCCGCGGCTTCGTCGTGGGACAACGAGTTCAATCGCAAGTTGGCGCAGTATACGTCACCTGCGGAAGCACGATCAAGCGCGCTCAGGATGTGTAGCAAAGTACTCTTCCCCGCACCAGATTCTCCCACAATGGCGAGCATCTCTCCTTGCTTCACCTCAAACGACAGATTCTCAAAGAGCACAAGATCCGACTCGCCAGAGCGGAAAACCTTCTTCAAGCCTTCGACTCGAAGCATTGGATCGTCATTCTTTAGATGCATAATGTCTGGGTTTCGTTCCAAGTGGCTGCCACCGTGGGGGTTGGCGGGTTGGAAACTACAGGCCGGGCAGTATTCATCGGGGTGCTCCCACGATACCCAAAAAACATAGCTTGGGGCGGAACTCCTTTATGTGATGAGGATCACTACAGTTAATGCAGGGACGGACGCCTCGTCCTGCGATCCTGAGGAAGGGCTTGGGGAATCCTGGGTCCGCCCGCTGAGTTGTGACACGGCGTGCCGTCCTTGTTGGGATTGCGCTTCGCGCAACCCCGGACGAGGCGTCCGGGGCTACATCATCTCTACTCATAACGCAATCTCTATTCATAGCGCAGTGCCTCGGCTGGGAGGATTCTTGACGCTGACCACGAGGGGTAGAGCGTCGCTACAAAGGAAATCAACAACGCGAATCCCGCTACCCAGAGTCCGTCGACCATACGCGGCGCGAAAGGAACGTAGTCAATCGAATAGACCTCGGGCGACAGCGAAATTACGTGGTAGTGACCGCCGGCATTCGCGATGGCATAGCCGAGGATCAGTCCTATCGCTGTGCCGATTACGCTGATTAACACTCCTTGGGCGATGAAGACATTGCGTACTTGCCTGCGTCGCGTTCCCATCGACATGAGCACGGCTATGTCCTTGGTCTTCTCCATCACCATCATGATCAGGCTGATCAGAATGTTGAGTGCGGCCACGAAAACGATCAGGCCGATGGTAATGAACGTTACCAGGCGCTCCAGACGTAGCGCGCGGAACAGGGCTTTGTTCTGCTCCATCCAGTTGGTCGCCATGAAGCCCTTGCCGGCGGCGTCTTCCAGTCCGCGAGAAACTTCCGGTGCTTTGTAGATGTCGTCGATCTTGAACTCAAGGACGGAAATCAGATCGCCCAAGCCAAACAGGCGCTGCGCATCGGAGAGGCGCGTGAAGGCCCAACTTGCGTCATAGTCGAAAAATCCCGAGTTGAAGATCCCGACGACCCGGAAACGGTTGTACTTGGGGACCATGCCGAAAGGCGTCAGCTCGCCCTGCGGGCTGGTGACGAGAACGACCGAGCCGACTGTGGCGCCGAGGTTCTCGGCCATGTCTTTTCCGAGCACGATTGGCGGCATGGCGGCAACACGCTGCTGCACCCCTTGCAGCGAGTCGAGGGATTGCCCAGGGGCGGGAGCCCCTTCAATCCCGCTCAGAGCAGGCTGGTCCGTCGTTGTTGGGGGCGATGAAGCTGAGGGAGAGGGTTCCATCTCGAGTTCCGCCGACGAGCCCTGCGTTACCGAGTTCAGCAGATCTCCAACTTTTCTTTCGTACTTGGGGATCATTCCTTTGAGCACCGCGCCGCGGGCACGAGGCCCGCGTGAAATGAGAACCTGCTCGAAAATGGCTGGCGCTGCTGCCACCACGTGCGGCTCCTTCGAGAGTCGGTCCATGAGCGGGGGCCAATCTTTGATTCCATCGTCGGCAATGCGCTGCAAGCTGATGTGCGACGTCGAGCCGAGCAAGCGCTGTTGCAGGTCCTGGCGAAAGCCATTGTTAATTGCGAGTGCTACGACGAGCGAGGCCACCCCGGCGGCGACTCCAGCAATTGAGATCCCGGTGATGATTCCGATGAACGCCTGGCGGCGCTTTGCTCGCAGATATCGGGACGCAATGAAGAGTTCGAAGCGCATTGAGCAATGAGCTGGGAGCTATGAGCTTCGAGCCCCGAGCTTTCTGACAAGTCGGATTATAGGGAATATGGTCGGAACTCTGCTTCGATAAAGCAGGAAGTCGCTGCCGAATCTCTTCGCCAGCTCGGCATCCTCCATTCGAATCATCACCGCGCCCGTCGCGATCGCGAAGGCCGTGAGCATCCAGCACACAACCAGCCCTGTGCCAACGCTCCACCCCAGCATCTCACATAAGTGCGCAAGGTACACCGGATGCCGCACGCGGGCGCGAATTCCAGTGGTGATCAGCCGGTCCGCCGAATGATTCGGCCGCACTTCGGGCAGGCCGCCGAGTTGCGCCCAACTGAAATGCGCACCCGAGCGAAAGTAAAGATACCAGCCGAGGGCAAACAGCACGACCGCAGGAATCCAACTCCAGGTTGTGGAATAGAGCGCCACAGTTCGCCAATGGTCGGTGATCGCGCCGATGCCGACCCACATCGTGAGCCACGCCGGGATGAGCACGCGAAACGGTGATCGCTCCTTCTTCCGCCAGCGATGCGCTCGCGGATGCACCATGAGCCAGAACAGAGGGACCGTGGAGTAGACGACGCAGGCTAGCCATCCCAGTGTTCGCAACAGGTGCATCGACCAATCTTAGAGCAGGGGCGGACGGTTCGTCAGAATTCGCAGGTCTGAGCGAGCGTCATGTCGCCCGGGACATTTGCAGGCCCGCGGCCGTACCCATTGCGCTTCGCGCAACCCCGGACGAGGCGTCCGGGGCTACACAACATGGGTAACTATCCGATTCCGGCATCTCCTGCCATAATGAAAAAATGGGAAGTGGTTTCCTTGGCGAGAATTGGCTTCCGAAGTCCGTCGTTTTATTACGTAACTATGACCGCCACAAATTTCTCCTCGATTTAATCGCCGGCGTCACCGTTGGTCTTGTCGCGCTTCCGCTTGCGATGGCGTTTGCTATCGCCTCGGGGCTCACTCCGCAAGCCGGCATTTACTGCGCCATCGTCACCGGATTCCTGATCTCGGCTCTCGGCGGCTCCAAGACGCAGATCGGCGGCCCCACTGGCGCGTTCGTGGTGGTCGTTGCCGGAATCGTCGCGGCCCACGGCGTCGACGGGCTCTTCATGTGCACGGTAATGGCTGGAGTTCTGCTGGTCATCATGGGACTCACCGGCTTCGGTACGGCGGTGAAGTTCATCCCGCGCCCGGTGGTCATCGGATTCACCAATGGCATCGCCGTGCTGATCGCGAGCACGCAGGTGAAGGACTTCTTCGGGCTGCATCTCGACAAGGTTCCCGGAGTGTTCTGGCTCCGCATGGAAGCGCTGGCAAAAAACTTTCACACACTTTCTTTCGAAGCGAGCGCTCTCGCTGCTTTCACGCTGCTGACGCTGATCATCTGCCGAAGCTTCTCGGCCCGCGTTCCCGGGCCTATTGTCGCGTTGGTGCTGGCAACGGCAGCTGTCTATTTCTTCAAACTCCCGATAGAGACGATCGGCACGAAATTCGGCGGAATTCCGGGGGGCTTGCCGCACATGCAGATTCCGAAGTTCCGCAGCGATCTTATTCACGGCTTGCTTGGTCCTGCCTTTACCGTTGCCATGCTGGGTGCGATCGAATCGCTGATGTCGGCTGTTGTATCCGATCGCATGAGCAATGATCGGCATAATCCCAATGTCGAACTCGTGGCGCAGGGGGTCGCCAACGTGTTCTCGCCTATGTTCGGCGGATTGCCAGCTACGGGTGCGATTGCGCGCACGGCCACCAACATCCGCTCGGGTGCGCAGTCGCCGGTCGCAGGCATGATCCACGCGCTGACCCTTCTCTGCATCCTCGTGTTCGCGTCCAAGCTGGTCGCTTTCGTCCCGATGGCCGCTCTGGCGGGAATCCTGATGGTGGTCGCCTACAACATGGGCGAGTGGCGGGAGATCCCGCAACTGCTCAAGCTCACGAAAACCGATATCAGTATCTGGCTGGTGACTTTCGCGCTTACCGTGTTCGCTGATCTCACTGTTGCCGTCGAAGCGGGGATGATCCTTGCCGCACTGCTGTTCATCAGCCGTGTCGCTTCGACTACGACGGTGTCACAGGTGACCGAGGACTACGTCGAGGACGGGCGTGTCCACATCCTGCAGGACAAGGACATTCCGTACTATGCGACGATCTTCCGCATTCACGGACCGTTTCTGTTCGGCGCGACCGACAAAATCTCTGCGGTCACAGAGAACCTGCACAAACTACCACCCGTCGTGATCTTGCGTCTGCGCAACATGACTGCCCTCGACGCTACCGGGCTCTTCGCCATCGAGGAGGTTGCCAAACAGCTGCATTCGACCAAGCGCACTCTGATTCTTTGCGGCGCCCGCGAGCAGCCATCGCAGCTCATTCATCAGGCGGAGTTCGCTGAAGTAGTCGGGCAAGAAAATATCTGCGAGAACGTGCAGGACGCTTTGAGGCGTGCGGAGGAAGTCTACGAGCACCTTGAGGTCAATGGCGGCCCTGCTGCCGCCCGATAAATGTGGGGGTCGACGCCTTCTCCGCCTCGCGAGCCCTAAGCAAACGGACGCGTAACAGGAGCTTGGGTCCGCCCGAAACCACCTGGACGATACCAGCCGCCATCATAGCGCTTCGCGCAACCCCGGGCGAGGCGCCCGGGGCTACACGTACTAGAACCGGTATACGTACGACGCCTTCACGAAAAACTGGCGGCCGTCGTTGATGTAGCCGTTTGGAGTCGTCACGATGTTTCCTGTTACTGGATCGACGGCCAAGTTGCGGTCCAGATTCGCCAGATCGGTGTTGTAGCCGACGTAAATCGCCGTACCAGGATGGATCAGGTAGGTGATGAGGAAATCGGTGTTGAAGTTCTTGGTGCGAGGGAGCGAACTGATCGCCGGATTTGACAGCACGGCGTTGTATTGCAGGATGAGGCGGGCGGACAAGTTCCGGTTGAACTGGTAGTTCCACTTGGTGCGGAAAATGTGGTTCGTCACCGCGGTCAGATTGGCGTCCCTCTCGCGGATGTGTTCGAGCAAGTAGGCATTGTCAATCCGCAAACGTCCGGCGGCGTGGACGGTCAGAGTGAAGTTGCCCTGATCTTCATGTCCGATCATGGGAGGACGTCCTGGGGCCGGGTTGTAGTTCACGCCGGCACCGGAAACGAAGAAGGCCGTGAGATCGAACTGTTTGAACCAGCTGGTCGCGCCATCGATTCCCCAGAATGGCTGCGGATAGGCCGTAACCCGCGACAGGGTGTTGTAGTCGATGGGGCGGAGACGTACGTCGTCATAGCCGAAGGGATGGAAGTTGACGTAGGTGCTGCGAATCATGTCGACTCGGAATCCGGGATAGACGAAGTAATCGAGGGCGGTTCCGCTGTGGTCCCAGATGTTGAACTGCTGCAGCGTTGGGCCGTACGAGATGAGGAATTTGCCTTCGGGCCGCCAGTAGTAGCTGGCTTTGACAATTTGTTGCCGCAGATCGACGCGGTTCACGAAGCCGGTTTGGGTCTCGAAATTGGGGCTGAAGTCGAGATATTGCGATTGCAGGTTGAGTTGGCGTCCTGCTCTTTCGAGGTTGAGCTTGTAGCCGAGCCCGTCGAGGGGCGGGGTTTCCGCGATTACATCGTGGGTGGAACTGGCCGCCGCCTGTCCCTGCAGGCGCCAGTGCTGGTCCAGCTTGACGTTCGCGTCGATTCCTCCCACACGGTTATACCCACCGGCAAACTCACGATCGGTGTAGATGGCCCCAACGGTGGACTGATCGAGGATGTCGCGGCTTACACGAGCGATGGTGAACGCGGCGCGGTCGCCGGCATGAGGATCTGTGGGCGGTAATACTTCGCCGGGGGCGCGGTCGTCGCTGGCGAGCACTCCCACAGCCCATGGTCCCGACTTGCCTGTCAGGCGTAATCCGAATTCGGGGTGAACGATGTTCCGGGTGAAAACCAGATCAATCGGGCTGGTGAAGTAGTTGCTGTTCTCCAAAAAGAACGGGCGCTTTTCGGGGAAGAAGACAGCGAATCGCTGATTCACCGTGATTTGCGGCTGATCGGATTCAATCTGGCTGAAATCAGGGTTGATCGTAGCATCGAGCACGAAGCTGTCGTGCAGGATGAATTTCGCGTCCAGGCCGATTTCCGGCTGCAATGTCTTGCTTTCGAACGTGGGGTGCGTCGGGTCCCGATCGTCGATATCGCGAAAGCTGCGGAGCAGTCCGTAGGGAATGAGCTGAATGTTGCGGGCCGGAGAGACGTGATCGACGCCCGTGGCAGTTGCGGCTTGGTTGAACCGCCCCTGGATACGGCTGGAGATTCGCGGCCAGAACAGATTTTCGTTGGTGCGCGGGATGCTGCGATTCAGAATGATGCGCCACTGCTGCTGGTCGACACGGGGGAACCGCAGACTCTTGAAGGGAATCTCCATCAGAAGGATGTAGCCCTGGTTGGTAAGACGGCCCTCGGAGTTCCATACCGTATCGAATGATTGATCGAAACCGCTATAGTCAGCGGGGAGTCCATTGCCAATGGAACCTTCCGTCCACAGGGCGTCCCATTGGATTCCCAGAGGATTGGCGGCAAAGGCGTATCCACGGCGGGCATCGTCGAAGGTATCGATCATGATCTCGGCCGAGTCGTCGGAGAAGATGTCCTCGCGGCGCGTCATGCGGGCTCGGATTTTGTCGGGTTCCTTGTCCCAGCAGATGAAGACTGCGTAAAGGTTGCGGTCATCGTATGCGAGGTAGACGTCGGTGTCCTGCGTTGGCTGAGCGCCATCGGCGGGCTCGCGGGCGATGAAGCCGCTGACTTTCAGCATTTGCTGGGAGACGGCAGAAATCGGGTACATAGCTTCGAAATCGGCGAGCGTAGGAGGTTGCTCGATCCGGGGGATTTGAATCGAGGGTGCCGCGGCAAACGCGCGGGACGCCATGAGCAAAGCCGCGAGCGGACCAATTATTGTTCTGAGGCGCAGATTCCCGAGACTCACGAGGTGAACGAGCATTTTACATGCAGAGATGCGCGCAAATGAGCTCGATCAGGATTCACACAGCGAGGGCCCGGGTGGCTGTCACGAGACTGAGCTATCTTGATTTGCGCAAGGCGGCCTGCGCCAAACCATTGGCTTCGGCATTCTCTTCGCGGCGCACGTGAGAAATGGAGAAGGCCAGCGATCGTGCCAGCTTCCGGCAGGTCCAGTGCAAGGAATAGAGACGGGAACTGCGACAGGTATATTCCCCCGTCATCTGCCGCACAACGACTTCGGAATCGGAGTAAACGTGGAGCTTGCGCGCCTTGAAGGCGACGGCGTATTGCAGCGCTTCCATCAACGCGGCATATTCGGCGACATTGTTGTCCTGGTGACCGATCCACTTGGCGATCCGGACGGGGCCGTCCGTCATGCCCTGGATGACAACGCCAATACCCGAGGGTCCCGGATTTCCCAGGCATCCGCCGTCTACATAGGCCACCAGTTCGGGTATCACTTCCTCTAAACTCTCTGCTATTTGAAAGATGCCTCCATCTACCTGCCCCGTCAAGACGAAAATTTGGTTCCCTTCCAGGCTCTTGCGGTTGTCCGTGGCGCTGTGAATGTTTCTGTGTAAAAGGCGTACTGAATGAAATGCAACAAGATTAAGTTTATCTATTCCAACCATTTGCATTTTCGATTATGCACAGGTTTTGCACTCAGCGTTGCACCAAAACTTTGCGTTGACTTTTATGAATGCTCTGTTAACTTTGCTTGCGTCGACGGTCGAAAGGGTTGGCACAATAAAACGAGCCGATCCGAAGTAGACTGAGTGATCAGCCGGGCGGGGCGACTCGCAAGGCGACCGAACCTGAAAAAACCGACGGACCTGCGAGGGTCAGTTGGGGTTGGGAACTGCGAAAGCAGTGATCGCATCAAGGGGCTGCGACGGTACATGCTACCACGCTGTGGGCTCTCTCGCAGGAGCTAGCGGCTAGGGCATAACCAATGTCGCGGCCCTTTCAATTTTTTCCCGCTTTTCCTTTTCTCGAAGTTTCTCAAGGAATCGTCAAGTCAGATTCTGTCTGAGCCTCAGGTTGCTGCTAGTTCTGCCAGTAGCCTGCAGCCGTGTTTCTCCTACCCTTGACTCGTGGGTTTCACGATGCCTGAAAGATCATTATTGATGGTGATTGCGCGCAGGTTTGGGCTGGTTCTGCTGCTGGCGTTGATCTTCGAAAGCCTTGATGTCCTGACTGGCATTGGCCCAGAGCGCACCGATGCCGGTTCACCCCCAACCAGTGCCCGTCTGAGCGAGATCGTGACGAGCGGGCATTTGGCAGATCTCCGTTGGCCCGATTTCTCCGACTATAAGGCCCATGTCGCCGAGTTCTACGAGTCCAACGGCAACGCCGTCGCCTGGGTACAGGGCCGCCAGCCATCGTCTCAAGCTTTGGCCCTGATCGAAGACTTCAAGGGGGCTTGGAAAAATGGCTTGCAGCCGGAAGACTACGACGCTTCCCGTTGGGACGCCCGTATCCGTGAACTGGAAAATTCCGAACCCGATGCGGCTCCGTTTGACGTAGCCATGACCGTTTGCACCATGCGGTTCGTTTCGGACCTGCGTATTGGGCGCATCAACCCCAAGCACTTCCGTTTCGGACTGAGCGTCGAGCAGAAGAAATACGACCTGGCGCAATTCCTGCATGACCGGCTGTTGCACGCATCGGACGTTTCGACGGTGCTGGACGGCGTGGAGCCTCCCTTTGCCGGATATCGTCGTACGGAGGCTGCATTGCTTCGCTACGCTGAACTGGTCAGCAAAGACGATGGGGAGCAACTCCCTCCGTCCGCCAAGCCGATCGACCATGGGAAACAATATGCAGGAGTGCCGCGCCTGGTGCGATTGCTGAAGCTGGTTGGTGATCTACCTTCCGACGCGACGCTCCCATCCGATCCCGAACTCTACGATGGAGCGCTGGTGGATGCGGTGAAGAGTTTTCAACGCCGTCACGGCCTGCAGGATGACGGCCGACTGGGTGCCGAGACTCTCAAGCAGCTCAACGTACCTTTGTCAGATCGTGTTCGCCAATTGCAGCTGACGCTGGAGCGATGGCGCTGGGCGCCGTCAGAGTTTTCCGCTCCCCCGATCATTGTGAACATTCCGGATTTTCGCCTGCGTGCTTTGGACGAGGCGAACAATGTCACCTTGAACATGCGCGTTGTTGTGGGGAAGGCTATGCGCACCCAGACGCCAGTTTTCTCGCGGGACATGACTTACGTTGTTCTGCGTCCCTACTGGAATGTTCCTCCCAGCATTCTGCGAGGCGAGATCGTGCCCGCGATCCAGCGCAACCGGGACTACATTGCCAACAAGCGCTACGAGGTCACCACGCACGACGGCAAGGTGGTCACCGATGGAACGATCTCCGACGAGGTGCTAGCGCAGTTGAAGGCAGGAAAGTTGGCAGTCCGGCAAAAACCGGGTCCAGCGAATGCGCTCGGCCTGGTGAAGCTGATGTTTCCTAACGAGTTCAACGTATATCTGCACAGCACTCCGGCTGCCGAGTTGTTCTCGCGAAGCCGGCGCGACTTCAGCCATGGCTGTATCCGCGTGGAGAAACCCGCCGAACTTACCGCGTGGGCATTGCGCAACAACCCGGGTTGGAGCCTGGAGCGGGTGAAGGAATCAATGACCGGGGAAAAGGACAACGTGACGGTTTCGCTGAGCCGGCCCATACCGGTCTTTATCGTCTACGCGACGGCGCTAGCTTACGAGAATGGAGAGGTTCACTTTTACCCGGACATCTACGGGCACGATGCCTCCCTCGCACAAGCCTTGGCCAAGGGATACCCCTATCCCTGATTGAGGGCGGCTACCAGCGTCGAACGCGTCCGACATCGACGTGGACGAACGCGGATTTTTCGTAGTATCCGACTCCACCGCGATGCAACTGGAGCGCGGCATCGCGAAGCTCGGTCGTCGACACTCCCGGTACGCGGATGTCAATCGCCATCGCCTGCATATGCAGGCTGTGTCGAGCCACGCCGTGCCCGTGGGTCCGCAGATACTCGTTGGTGCGCGGCGTGCGATAGCCGCAGACAACGTCGATCTCTGCGTCAGGGCGTCTCAGCGAAACCAGCAAATCATGCAGCAGGTCGAGGAGGCGCGGGTCGTATTCGTGAACATCGCCCGTCCGGTAGTCGCCCAGGTATTCGTTGATGCGCGCAAGGGCATCCGGATCGTAGCCCGCTCCGTCACGATAAACCACATCAAGGCGTTGTCCGGTATGGGTATGGAAGAAGCGAAGGCGAAAGGGAGCGTCAGTTGCCTTAGAAGCATTTGTGCCGGTCGCCAGGAACAAAGCGGCGAGCACGCACACGGTTCGCCCGGCACTCCGAAGCAAGGCAGAGTTTCGGTCTGGGGTGGATGAGGTACGGATCATTTGATTATAGGATGCGACGCGCCTTTTGGGATCAGGCTATTTAGCCTACGATTAGCCCGGATTCAGCCTTGTTTCACGGACCTTGCGGACAGTGGGCCGACAACAATCCATTGTAAGTCGAAGCAGCACTCCATGACGTTGCCTTGAAGCAATGTCTGCCGGCCGTTTCGCTTGTCAAAGTGACTCTGGGGAACACGCCCACAAAAAAGCCTCCGTCGCAATATCTGCGAGGGAGGCCACACGAAACGCTGGGACGAATTTATGGATGGAACGAGTCCGCGAATGCCTGTGCGTTCGGAACTCCCACACCGGTAACGTTATCCCAACCAACTTTCGTCCTGAGCGCGGTTGGAGTGGTACAGAGAGTGCCGAAGAAGTCGGCGGGCCCTTCCGCAGAGCAATCCATGCCAAACGAAACGACGACACCCGTGGACTGGATTGGGGCATAGTCCCAGATCGCGCTGACATATTTGCCTGGAACTGCGGCGGTATCTCCGAGAACATGTGCCGCGTTAAACGGGACCTTCACCGTGGCCGACTCCTGAATCGAACCGGTCACACTGTGCGTCGATCCGACGGGGACGATATCGGTGACGGCACCGGCTGGCAGCGAATACAGATAGGGAGCGGCCAAACCGAGTGGAGAACCCGCTTCCTGGTTTGCGATGGCCCACAACGCGGAGAACATGGGGCATGCGAGGCTGGTACCGCCCCACACCTGCCAGGTCAGAGACGGAATCTGGAATGGGACAGAGATTGCAATGACTCCGCCGGTAAAGGGATCTGCCAGCCAGCCGACATCAGGAACCTGGCGCCATTTTCCCGGCAGCTTCTTCTGATACGCGGGCTTGGGAAATCCGGCGAGGCAGTTGAAGTTGGAATCCTGCACGGCGCAGTTGCTCGGCCCGCCGCCCGAACCGCCAATAAACCCAAAGTACAGCGGCGGATCGAAGACGAATCCCTCTTCGGCCAACAGGGTCTCGTTGTTTCCCCACCCTGCCTGCCAGGCAATCGAGTTGTCGGCGTTGAGGGCCAGAGCCACGCCACCAACCGCCGTTGCGTAGGGGGAATCCGCCGGCGCCGATACTGTCGGCGGAATTCCAAAGAAGGAGAAATCTCCGTCATCACCCGAGGAGAAGTTGGCCGAGACCCCTGAGATCGCAGCGATCTGATTAATCAGGTTCTCGGTGTCGAGGATATTGGATGGAGTAAAGGACTCCACCGAGCCATAGCTTCCGGAAAGCACGTTTGCCAATCCATAAGCCACAGCCGTGAACTCGGCTTCGTCCACGTCGGCAAAGCTCGCCGATGGCGGGACGATCAGGTTGATGTTTGCTCCCGGCGCAATGGCGTGGGCCCATTCGACGTCGATGTTGATCTCCGTCTGATCCATGGCCTGGCAGGTGCTCACGACCGGGACGTAGGTGATCGCAAAGTTCGACGACGTCAACTGCGGCAAGCCAAACATGGCTGAGAAGGCATTGGCGTCATCTTGAATCGTCAGGGAGCCGCACCAATCGATGATCCCGATCGTCTGCCCCGTGCCATCGAATCCTTCGGCGTACAGTCCATTCAAACCATAGGCCTTCTGGATCATGGGCGGAGTGTATCCACAGCCAGCGCTCGTCAGGCTCTGCAGGTTGAGGTGGTTGCCTTTGTACGTACCGATGGGGAACTCTCCGTCGTTGTTCGTCGAGAAGACATCGGTTTCGGTCCCATCGAAGCAGTTATTGGAATAGAAGCTCGTGTCGGCGGGAGCGGCGGCCATCGCGCTCATCGCAGTTCCGGAGGTCGAGGCCCCCGCAACCGGATTCGGCCGTGCTTTCATCGGGTGGGTGTAAGCGCCGCTGTCCAGCCCAGAAATCGCTCGCACCAGTGGGCCAGCAGATCCCTCGACGTAAGGATCGCGGTCGTTGGCGCGCATCACCTGGTTGCCCACCTGATAGTGATTGAGCTGCACGTGCAGCGCGGTCTCGATATCGGCAACCGTTCCTTTGACATGAACGAAGAAGTTCATCGGGCCGACATGCGTCACCTTCAGATTGTTTGCTTGCAGATACTGCCGCACAATCTGCAGTTGTGCCGCAGTCGGCGCGTATGTGGTTGCGATTTGCTTCCGCGTCAGGAAATGCCGAAAGCGTGGCGACGTCGGGTCGTAGATCTGGCTGGTGAGTGAATCCAGTGCTTTCCGGTTGCGAGGTTGAAGCCAAAAACTGAGCTCGATCACCTTCGCAGGATCCTCAGTGCCGACATTTTGGGCAGTACCCACATAATTCGGCGTGTTGTGCGCAATGAATTTTCCACTGGCAGCAAGACCCTGTGAGGCCAGACCCGCGATGACCACCAGGGCAAACGAACCTGCCCACATGACCTTCATTCCTTCCCTTCTGAAGGGGACGACCATTCGTTTACTGAAAAGCATTTATTCCTCCTTTGTCCTTCTCAGGGGCCCATCGGACTGGATCAAATTGCCAGCGAAAGTCGTTGCGCTCATGGCGCCCGGTCCGACCAGTGCAAGAACAAAACAACAGTGACGGTACTACGTCTGGGTTTTGGGAAACGGTTGGAAGAGCTGACAGTTGTTGGTTGTGGCTGCTGAAACGCGGCAATCCTAGCCGCATTTCGGGCGACTGGTCAAGAAAGAAAGGAATTTACTCGAAAGTTTCCTTGATATACCTTATCCACTCTTTCAGAACCCCTCGCCAGAAAACGCGACCGTTGGGGATATTGTGCCAGGCAAATCTCGGGAGTGTGGTCAGAGTTCGCCGCACGCGACGTCCCCGAGCAGTGTGGTGAAATACAACGAGCCACTTGCCGAGCGAACGTTCAGCAGTCAGACTGAGGCTGACGGCAAGCGGTTCAGGATCGGTCTCTTCCCTGACAACTCGTCGATTCCCTTTTCAGTACGGGCGCAACCAGGTTTAGAAAATCGATTTACTAAATCATCTTGCGCTGTGGGATAATTCCTGACCGTACATAGTTTTCCGGAAGCGGCTGGAACGCCGCCCGGCCAAAATCACTTCAGCACTCGTGAGGGCGAAAAACTCCCATGTCCAAAGATCCCCTGTCTCGCCGCCAATTCATGCAAATCGGTTCCGGCGCCCTGGTCGCCACTACTGTTGCTAAATCCGTTCTGCAACCCCGGACTCTGTATGCCGCGCCGCGCCCGGTTGCACCCAGTGACACTGTGCGCTTTGCCTCGATCGGTACGGGCATCCGCGGATGCGAGCACCTTCAGGCATCGCTCGCTGTTCCCGGCGTTCAGTGCGTCGGAGTCTGCGATCTCTATGACAGCCGTCACACCGCTGCCCAGGAAGCTGTGAATAATCCGAACTGCCCGAGCACGCGCGACTATCGTTCAATTCTCGACCGCAAAGATGTCGATGCGATCATCCTCGCCACCATGGACCACAATCATCGCCGCATCTTTCTTGATGCCTGTGCCGCCGGCAAGGACGTGTATTGCGAGAAGCCGATGTCGCACACCGTCGAAGACGGATTCGCCATGCTCGAAGCTGCCCAGAAGAACAAGCGCATGATTGCCGTCGGCAGCCAGCGCGTCAGTTCAATTCTTTATGCCAAGGCAAAAGAAATCTACGATTCCGGCAAGCTCGGAGAAGTGTTCTGCATCAATGCTTACTGGGACCGCAACTCGCCCTCAGGAGCGTGGGTGTATCCGATTCCGCCTGATGCCAGCGAGAAGACCATCGACTGGAACGCGTTCCTTGGCGATGCTCCAAAGCACTCCTTCGACCCCGTGCGTTTCTTCCGCTGGCGCTGTTTCACCGACTACGGCGAGGGACTCGGCGGGGATCTTTTCGTCCACTTGCTCTCAGGCATTCATTTCATCACGGGCACGAATCAACCGGCGTCCCGCGCCGTCTCCGCCGGCGGACTCTATCATTTCAAGGATGGCCGCGAGTTCCCGGACCTCATCGAGACGATGTATGACTATCCCAACTTCCGCGTTACCGTCCGCTGTAACCTGAACAACGCTGGAGGAGAATTCATCGCCTTTTACGGCACCAAGGGCACGCTGATCATCAAAGACTCCACCCTCAGCTATAAGCCCGAGGACACCACTCCCGAACCCGAAGACTACTCCGTCTACGGATGGCCCAAGGAACTGCGCGATCAGTACTACAAAGACTGGGAGAAGGAACATCCGCCCACTCCAGCGCTGGAGTCAAAGATCAAAGGTGAAGGGGAAAGCTACACCGTGCCGCGCGGCTACAGCGATACGGTTGATCACCAGACCAACTTCTTCAACGCGGTGCGAACGCGCAAGCCGGTTGTTGAGAATGAAGTCTTCGGAAATAACACCAGTATCGGATGCCACCTGGCCAACTTCGCCTACTTCAACAAGTGCGTTGCGGTCTGGGATGCTTCGGCCAAGAAAATCGTCAAAGGCTAAACGGTTAAGAATAGATACCCCACCCATATCGCACTCTTGCGATAGGTGGGGTTCTTCTTTGAGACGACAGAGCCGAACTATGGTGGGAAGACGGCCGAGGCTATCCCGTCTTGCGGTCTTCTCGCAGCACTTCATCGAGCGCATGAACGAGTTGATGCGCTCGCTTCTGGTAATCGGTTGGCGCGGAATCCTGCTTTTTCTTAAGCATGTGGTATTCGTCAGCGATGTTCAGGGCAGCCAGTACGGCGAGCCGAACCGTATCGACGGTATTGGTAGCTGCAGCGACCGAGCGCATTTTGGAATCGACATACTCGGCGAGTTTGAGCAGGTATTGGGGATCGGGGAAACGCAGGTTGTATGCCTGGTCGAAGATCTCCACGCGTACACTGGCGTTCTGTGCGTCTTTGACTACGGGGTCTTTCGTCGCTGTCGCCATGGAAAATTCTCCGCGGAGAAATAGACTTCTGCCAGTCAGCCGTTAGCTGGCTTCTGCCAATGATTCGATCTGCGCCAGCATCTTCTCGACCCGGCCGCGAATATCCTCACGCTCTTTCTTTAATTGCACGCTCTCGCGGCGCAAACGGACCAGTTCTTCTTCACGCTCTTCCAGTTGCTGCCGCAGGCGTTGCGCATCACGTTCCGCCGTTGCCTGGGCCTGTCGAGCAGACTTGTACATCTCTATGGTGCGATAAATCTTCTCTTCCAGCGCCTGAAAATCGTCGGCTGGAACCTGATCCGACAAGGGTTCGACAGCTTTAGAAGCCATAAAAGCACTTTCCCCGAAAAGAAGTTGATCTTTCATCGCAGTATACTCCACATTGCTGTGGACACTGCGCCGCAGACCGGCACTTTTTGGCGCTCCCCTGAGCCAGCTCTCGTGTACCTTCGTGTTTTTTGGTCGATACCTGACGGACCGGAGTTTTCGAGCGTCAACCCGCGAGCCAAACCCGACATCCAATCCTGAGGAATGTTGCAATGCTGTCCTGCAGTTTCAAAGCAAAGGATTTCCGATCTCTCACCTGGCTAATCATCATCGTGGGATTGGCAACGCTCAGCGTGAGCGGCCGACTGCGGGCAAGTAGCCAAAGCCCACACCCAGCAAGATCAGCGTCGAGCGAAAGCCAGATTGCCCGCGGAAAGTACATCGTGGAAGGCGTCGCGATGTGCGGTATGTGCCACACGCCCCGCACTGACTCTGGAGAGGTCGATTCCGGCCGCTCACTGGAGGGTGCGGCAGTCTGGCTTATGCCGGCGCATCCCACCGGGAACTGGCCTTTGAAGGCTCCACGCATTGCAGGCACTCCCCCCGCCAGTGACGATGACATGGTCCGCCTGTTCATGACCGGGATTTGGACCGATGGCAACCGTCTGCGCCCTCCCATGCCGCAGTTCCGCATGAGCCGGGAAGATGCGGAGTCGGTTGTAGCCTATCTGAGATCGTTGCGGCCCGGCCCTGGTGATTAATCCGCCGTCAAAACTATTAGCTATAATTCGTTTCAAATTTCCCGGAGGCTCAATGAAATCCCTTCCTCTTCTCGCATTCGTGGTTGTTGCAGCTCTCGGTCTGCCGTCCACGAGTGTCGCCAAAACCAAAGTGGAACTGAAAGACGCGCAGGGAAAAGATGTGGGCAGCATTCTCATCTGGGATAAGGGCCCGGGTGTAGCCCTGCAACTGGATTTGCACGATCTCACGCCCGGAGAACATGCTCTGCACTTTCACCAGGTTCCCAAGTGTGAGGGGCCGGACTTCAAATCTGCCGGAGGGCATTTCAACCCGGCAAGCAAGAAGCATGGATTCGACAATCCTGATGGGCATCATGCCGGCGACATGAAGAATTTCACGGTAGGGGCCGATGGCAAGGCGAAAGCGAAGTTGGAAAATCCCGATGCCACGCTGAAAGACGGCCCACATTCGCTGTTGACGAATGGCGCAGCAGTGGTAGTCCACGCGAAGGCGGACGACTACAAGACCGATCCCACGGGGAACGCAGGAGACCGCGTCGCCTGCGGCGTGATCACGAAATAGACGGGGTACAGGGTAGGAATCGATTCATGTGGGCCCGCGGCCATCCGTTGTCCAGCGATGGCGGAGCGGTCAGCGGGTGGCCTGGTCGTGATGACCCGTGGCAATAATCGCCCGAACGACAGATCCGATAATGCAAATGGGCATTACCAACGCAAGCCCGACTAGCAACACTGCGCTGAAAAACGCAACCAAGTTGGGCACGCAAAACTCCTTACCAGGAACTTCGGTCGATGCGGACGAAGACTTCAATTCTTAAGAGCACCCGTGATGCCTCCCGGTTGCGCGAACTTCCGTAAAGATTCGTAGAAATTCGTGCGGTCTCTTAGATCTCCAGCTGGTAACTCGCAGTTTTGCGGGTGCAGAACCGGTGGAAGAAGGGCAGAGCAACTCCAAGGCTACCTTGCTTTTCTGCCGGCTAGCCGGGAAAACCTGAGTGCCGCCTCATCCAACGTCTCTGGCTTCTTGCAGAATGCGAACCTCACTTGCCTCGCTCCGTCTCGCGGATCGCGGTAAAAACTCGATCCCGGTACGCACGCCACTCCGATTTCCTGAACCAGATATTTCGCAAACGAGACATCGTCCTTAAAGCCGAACACCGAGATGTCGGTCATCACGTAATAGGCGCCACGAGGGCGAAAACACCCGAATCCAGCAGAAGTGAGAGCAGGCATGAGACGATCGCGACGGATGCGATACCCTTCGGCGAGCTTCGCGTAGTATTCCGGCGAAAGACTCAGGGCAGCTGCGCCGGCTTCCTGCAATGGAGCAGGGGCGCCGACTGTCAGAAAATCATGCACCTTCCGGATCGCATTCGTGATCTTTTCGGGCGCAACAGCCCATCCCACGCGCCATCCCGTCACACTGTAAGTCTTGGACATTCCGTTGATCGTTACCGTCCGATCGCGCATGCCGTCGAGCGAAACGATCGAAATGTGCTCGGTTCCGTCGTAGAGGATGTGCTCGTAAATTTCATCCGTAATCGCCAGCACGTTGAACTCAACGCAGAGGTCGCGAATCAGTTCCAGTTCTGGGCGCGTAAAGACTTTACCCGTGGGATTGTTCGGGGTATTGAGAATGATTGCCTTGGTGTGCCTGTCGAAAGCGCGCCGGAGTTCCTTCTCGTCAAACGTCCACTCGCAGGAATCGTCTTTCGGCGGCCGCAGCTTGACGAACTTTGGCTTGGCGCCGCTGAGCACGGAATCCGGTCCGTAATTTTCATAGAACGGTTCGAAGATCACGACTTCGTCGCCGGCGTTGCAGACGGCAATCAGGGTCGAAATCATCGCCTCGGTCGATCCGCAGCAGACGGTAATCTCTTTTTCCGGATCGACGGTGATTCCCTGCCAGACTCCCATCTGACGGGCGATCGCATTACGAAGATTCCTGGCTCCCCAAGTGATGGCGTATTGATTGATGTCGGACGCGACGGCTTGCTGCGCGGCCTTTTTGATCTCCTCAGGAGCTGAGAAATCAGGAAATCCCTGCGCGAGATTTACGGCGCCATACAGCATGGCCTGGCGCGTCATCTCGCGGATTACGGATTCGGTGAAGTGCGAGACTTTGTCGCTCAGGAAGTGCTTGGCGGGGGGCGCGGCGTTCTTCGAAGGCCGGGAGTTCCCGGATGAACGCTTCTGATCTTTGATCTTAACGGACCTAGTTGCCATGAAATGCAGACTAGCACACAGGTCGTCGGCGCGGAGTTGATCTCGCCGGTTGGATCCAGGACACGATCATGTCATAGCGGCGATTCTTGAAACCACTGATACGACCGGCATCGATTTGCAAGGCATTCCGCACAAGGCTTACCCACATGGATTGGGCAGTCATCCACTTGCGGATTCACTCCTTACCAGCCAGACCATTTTCTTGGTACGCCGTGGCAGGCATAACTTGGGCGTTACAAGACAACTTATTGGGACAATAAGTCCTTCTTAGTGACTGGATTATGCGTGAGGTTACATGCAGCCTCATAACTAAAAGAACGTAACTCGAAATTGTTCTCGGAATTTACATTTTTTCTATTGCAAAAAATTAGAAGTCATGGCATCTTCAGTCATCCCCTACGAAAGGACGCCCAAATTGGTGAGATTTAGGAACAAAACGCTAAGCGGGCAACATCAGCCGATTATTCGACTGAGTTGCGTATGGGCGTCGCTCCGGTCGCGCTAACCGATCCTTCGGCGCTCTTTCCGCAAAACTAAAGTTTAGCTGGATGGCGCAGGCCGCGGTTCCTTCGACTGCTAATCGACTATACCGTTGCCGCTCGTTCCCCCAGCTAACTCACTCGGTCAGTGGTGATTGGCCACGGATACTTCTCTGATGAAACAGCCTTCGGGCTGTGAGGTTCGACTCCTCGCGGGCGCAAGCCCTGCCGTGACCATACGTTCCCTGACCTCGCTGTATTTGAATGTGGAAGAAATACGGCCCCTCGACAAGATTCAGTCAGTGGTGATATTCGCGGCAACTTCGTGGCGCGCCTGTTGACCCAGGCCGGGGTTCGAGCCCCCAACCGTGATTCGAGTTCCCTGGCTGCGACGTAGTTGCAGCGCGGGTAATTGTGCCCGCGCTGCATGAACGGGATATTAGTGCCCTTGGGATAGAGGCTGAGAATTCGCCGGTCGCGAAAGGAGGCCATCAATGGCTCGACTGAACACACTGAACCTCACCTTTGGACTTCGCACGCACGAAGGAGGTCCGGCTCGGCACATTTCTCCTGAATTGCAGCTGCGGCGCTCGGTGTTGGCATGCCTGCTGTGGGAGTCGCAGTTTTATGAAGACGGGGTCGAGATCGCGGGGCGCATCGCCGAACTGGTGCCCAAGGTCGCCTGCGAGAAGGTGGCCGCGCTTGCCGTGGAGACTCGCGAGCGGATGAAGATGCGTCACGTACCGCTCCTGCTCGTCCGCGAAATGGCGCGTCACAAGACGCACCGCGAACTGGTTTCGGAGACACTTGTTCGCGTGATTCAGCGTGCCGACGAACTCGCCGAGTTTGTCGCCATCTACTGGAAGGACGGACGTGTTCCACTTTCGGGCCAGGTTAAGAAGGGGCTCGCGGGCGCGTTCCCGAAGTTCGATGAGTATCAGCTCGCCAAGTACGATCGTGGCGGACCGATCAAACTGCGGGACGTGCTCTTTCTCTGCCACGCCAAGCCCCGTGATGAGGCTCAGGCGGGGGTGTGGAAGAAACTGATCGCGGGAACCTTGACCACGCCGGACACGTGGGAGGTCGCACTCTCCTCTGGCGCCGACAAGCGGGAGGCGTGGGAGCGTCTGCTTCGCGAGCAGAAGCTGGGCGCGCTCGCATTGCTCCGCAACCTGCGCAACATGCGTGAGGCCGCGGTCGACGAATCGCTTGTGCTGTCTGCATTGGGCTCGATGAGCACAGCGCATGTTCTTCCATTTCGCTTCCTGGCGGCGGCGCGTCATGCTCCGCAGTGGGAAGAGGCGCTTGAGCAGGCAATGCTGAAGTCTGTGGCTGCGTCCGAGAAGCTGTCGGGCAAGACCATCGTACTGGTCGACGTTTCCGGGTCGATGACGGCGCCGCTGTCTCGCCGTTCTGAGATGCAGCGCACGGATGCGGCTTATGGTTTGGCGGTACTTCTGCGCGAAATTGGAGAGAAGGTTACGGTATTTTCATTCTCCGATAACCTCGTGGAAGTGCCGGCGCGTCGTGGTTTTGCTTTGCGCGATGCCATCGACGTGTCTCAACGCCACAACGGAACCTGTCTCGGCAAGGCGGTCGACGAACTGAATGGCAAGGAGAAGTACGACCGTCTGATCGTGATCACCGACGAGCAGGCGCATGATACTGTGCCCGCGCCGAATGGCAAGGGCTACGTGATCAACGTCGCCAGTTACAAAAACGGCGTCCGCTACGGCAAGGGGATCCATATCGACGGCTGGTCGGAGTCTGTCATCGAGTATCTCCGCGCGCTCGAGCAGACACCTTGGGTCAACTAACCGGCCAGGGCGGGCAATCGACGCCTGCCCTGTCACTAGCCCCTTCCTCGAAAAAAAAGACTTCCATCGATCAGTTGCAGTGCCGGCGGAACGTCTCTCCACGTTTCAATCAACTTAGACACGATATTAGTGCTCGGTATGCAGTTTCTCCGGCAGCTCGTTCGCAGAAAGTACGATTTGTGTTAGGCTCAGGCACCGGTCCGGTGAGCAAGTACGGGAAAGATGGAGCTTTCGACGTTCTTTCAGATATTCGCAGGGGCTACCGCAAGTACCCGCCAAGCGATCGTAGTCGCAGCAACAATACTCTGACTTTCGAGCAGAACCAGGAACCGGGCACCAGCTTCGGTTCACTTCACAGGCCATGCAACACCCCGCGCAGGTGCATTCCCTTCCAGAGACACTCTAAGACGGCACAATCGAGGCAGACACGAACTCAGCAGGCTGATTTGCCTTGATCGGGAGATCCGAGAGACGGCTAGCTCTCAACTTAACCTGCCAATAATCTTCGCAGGTTGCGTGACCTGTTTCGGAGAGTCGTTTCCGCCTTTAGAAATAGGGGACATTCCGCAAGGGTCACCGTAGGGCGTGACCCGCCAGTGTCGACAGCAATGGGATCAGTCCGGCAGCTCGCCCGCGATTGCGGACGTATTCAGAGGGGTGCAGGCATGCGAGACGCGTCAAAGAGTGGCGGGGCGGTACGAAACGGCTGGGCTTTCGTGAGAGTGCAGCGAATTGCGTTGGGAGTGTTGGTCGCGAGCGTGGCGGCAACTGGTGCCGCGGGGCAAACACCCGCCTGCGACGCATCGCGCTGGGCAGGCTCACCTACGATCTCGGGAAACCTGACCATTAATGCGCACGCGAGTGCAAGTGGGTCCGATGGCTCATCACTGACCTTGAACGAAACGGTCAGCACCGGGCCGGTGATGTCGGCGCCGCCGGGAGGGACCCCGTACGGATGGTCGGGACCGATGAATGCAAACGTGAGCTACACGCTGGTCACGACGGATTCGCTGGGCCAAACCACGACGATTGATGGAGCGGGCGACGCCTTGAGCGGGCTGGGTACGCCAGGGCAGATGTATTTGTCCATCGACCCGATTGGGTGCACATACACGCTAGCGTGGGATGGATTCGTAAACGCGCAGGTGACGAACTCCAGCGGAACAACTTCGCAGACGGTGAACTTTGTGGGGACTTCAGCCGACGCGCAGCCCCTGCCGGCGACGGGAACGACCTTGAGCGGCACTTACTCATACACCGATTCCATATTGGGAACCGTGCCGATTCCGGTAACGATCACATGGACCCTTTCGCCGGGGGCACCAAACTTGGACTTGGCTGTGAAGATCACAAACTATACGACCTGGGTGCCGAGCGCAGGAGCCACGGAGAAAGATACTGGGCTTACGAAGACCGGCCAGAAGAATTATCTGCTGGTTCAAGCAGTGCTTGAGAACCCGGATGGTAGCACTTCGTTGGTGGCACCGGACTCGGTGGTATTCGAACTGGTGAGCGGGTCGTCGGAGCCGGGTGTCAGTATGAACTGGCCAAAGGCGGGGACGAATGATCCAGACCTGACTTTCGAGGCGGTCCAGTCATTGCCAGGGTACGTATCCCTACCAGCGCCGACTTTGTCCCAAAACAACACCGTGGCGACATTTTCGAATATTCAATCTCCGCCGCTGTTGTTTGTGAACGTTGTGCCTCATGACTGGGGAGGGTGGGCCACGCTGAACGTGAGAGCGACAATCGGCACGCAACAGATAACCGGTCATCTGGATGGCGACAAAACCATGACGGACATTCTGTTGCCGAAGCGGTCGAGTGCGAGCGCGCACATCGCTGCCGCCTGGCTGTCGGCAATGGGGATTTCAGCAACGGCAGACGACGCTGCGGACGCAGAGACGACTCCTTCTAACTCGAACGATGGGGATGGTCTGACGCTCTACGAGGAATATCGCGGATTTGCAGTGCAGTGTCCTTCTCCGGAAGCGCCGGCCGGACCGCAATGTGCGGGCGGAGTGGGGCACATTTACGGAAACCCGAACAAAAAGGATTTATTTGTGGTGGTGGATCCACAGTTAGGGAGTGAAGTGACGCCCGGCATTCTTAATTTCAAGGCGAAAACGAAATTGCAGGTGCACTACGCCGGGCTGACGACAGACCAGATAAACAGCTCGAACGTGATCAATTTCAATCACAACGAGGGTGCGCACCTGGTGGATCAGCACGCAGTGCAGATGAAGTTGAACGGCAAACCCATGGGATGCACGCTGAACGGACCCGGAACGCCGATGGATGTAAAGGAGATTCGAATTCCGCACTTGAGCACGCTCGTGAGTGCTGCGCAAGCGATCGGGAGGACACCTGCGCAGATTGCCATCTACACACAGGGATACCCACAGATGGCCTCACACGAATTGGGGCACGCAGTGGATATCTCGCACCACGGGTCAGGAGATCCGGGAGCCGTGACGTGGTCCTCGCCGGACGGAACGCTGGTTACGGAGAACGGAAACAGCGTGCTGGTCCTGACGGAGCATAGTGACCTGTTGGATGCGGCCGCTCTGGGGATTAAGCCAGGCCAAACGAAAAGCGTCTACGTCGGCAAAACGGGTGGCCAACACAGCGGTGATACGAAATGCATGATGCGATATGGGTCGTCGATGGCTTACATCGCGACTGCAGACACTTCCATCCGATACTACGCACAAGAGAATTTCGGGTTCGATTTGACGAATACCAGCGCGGGAACTAACACAAATGCGGCCCGCAGTCCGCAGCCGCGATATGGCGATTCGGCAAGCGGATGGGGAGACTGCCAAGCGCAACTGTGTGTCAGCGATAAGGTGCATGCGCCGCCGAGAGAAAAGGACCTGACAACGAGCTGTCCGTAAGAAGGTGACAAGGAGAACTGCCCATGCTCACTAAGCAAAATTGGCTCCTGATGACGATGGTTGTTCTGCTTGGCGTGTTGGAGTTGTTGAATACTGCCGGAGTTGACGCGCAGACGACGCCGATACCCGCACCGGTCGTGATGCTTTCGGTTAACCAACCGAGCGGGGGAACGAGCTACAACGGATGGCCACTGGTGATCCAAGTGGATTTATACAATCCCGATTTCGCTGTGGATGACGCGACGGTGACGGCGATCCCAGTGAGTATGACTTCGGGAAGCTGGGCTGACGCGGTAACAGTTACAGTGACCGACAGCACAGGCGCGCAAGTGAATTGGCCAGTTCACCAATTACTGCGACCCACTGGGACAGATGCGTCGATTACGCTGGACGCGCAAACATCGGGACACTTGGTCTGGTGGGTGGCTCCGGAGGACACGGCGGGATTGTCGGCAGGCAATTATCAGATTGCGGCGGTGCTGGATACGACAACTGTTACGGACCCGACTGTGTTTCAAGGACAGTCGTACAGCGCGCCAGTGACGACGACGCTCGGAACGGAGCCATCAGTGCTAACGTCAGACCAACAAGAATCCAAGTATTTGCTCACAGCCTTCTATGACACGCTGGCGGGAAACAGTGCCCAAGCGATGACGGATGTGAGCACGCTGCTGACGTCCCAGCCCCAGAATATTCGAGGACTTATGGCGAAGGGAGAATTGCTGGAAGCGAGTGGAGACGCTGTGAACGCGCTGGCGTCCTATGACGCAGCGGTCGATGCGTTTTACGTGACGATACCGAATCCCCCGGAGCCTCCAGTCGAGTTGCTGGAGCGCAGCGCGTCGCTGCGAAACGCCGCGATCAGCCAGGCGGCCACTCTTCCGTCGCCTCAGGTGGGTCTGCAATTGCAGAACTTCACGCAATCATCGCCTGGAATTTACGGGCTGGATTTGCAGGTGACGAACAACGGAGCCGGCGTGGCCAACAATCTGGCAATCTCGCAGGTCACTTTTGACACGGAAAGCGGAAGCGGGCAAGTGTCATTGGACTCGAGTATGCCGTCACAGTTGCCGGCATCTGTAGACACGCTGGCAGCAGGAGCGAGCACGATCCTCCATTTTTCGTTGAGCGTGCCTTCGGGAGTCAACACGTTCACGGCAACCGAGGGGGGCACGGTACAAAACGTGATTGGGAGTTCGTCGAACGTCTCGGGGAAAGAGACGGTCTACGTGGCGACACTCAGTCCGAGCTTCACGAGCGCAAACACGACGACTTTCCAGGCCGGGAGTCCGGGGACGTTCGCGGTGACGACGACGGGTGCTCCACCCCCGTCGATTACCGAAACAGGAACATTGCCGAATGGGGTGATGTTTACGGATAGCGGAAATGGCTCGGGTATGTTGGCGGGAACACCCGCCGTTGGAAGCGGCGGGTTCTACGGGCTCGCCCTGCAGGCGACGAACGGAATAGGAACCGCAACTACTCAAAATTTCACGCTTATGGTGAACGAAGGGGCCACGATCACGAGTGGAAATTCAACAACGTTTACGGTGGCAACTCCTGGAACGTTTTCGGTAAAGGCGACGGGATATCCACTGCCGACATTGAGTGAGAGCGGGGCCCTCCCAACCGGAGTGTCATTCGCGGCTGGAGTATTGAGCGGAACGGCAGCGGCGGGGACTGGGGGCGTGTACCCGATGACCTTCAATGCCAGCAATGGAGTGACAACAGCATCACAGAACTTCGCGTTAACGGTGAACGAGGCAGCTCATTTCATGAGTGCAGCGGCAACCACGTTCAGTCAAGGGACGGCGGGCAGTTTCACGCTCGTGTGTGCTGGATTCCCGACGGCGACGATAAGCGAAAGTGGCGCTTTGCCGGCGGGAGTGACTTTTGTGAACAATGGAAATGGAACCGCAACACTTGCGGGCATACCAACGGTGGCGGGAACGTTCAACCTGGTATTGACAGGCAGCAATGGGGTAGGCGCGAATGCGACTCAGAACTTCACGCTAACGGTGAACGGAGGAAGTGGAGGAGGGGCGACGCTCATCATTTCGCCCACGAGTATCAACTTCGGAAACGTGAAATTCGGGCGACATGCAACGCAAATAGTGACGCTGACGAATAACGGAACGTCGGTGCTGATCTTCGATCGGGTATATCTGACTTACGGCGCGCACACCGATAAGGATGATTTCGAACTCGAGCGGAACTGCTCAGGACGCCTTGGTCCGGGGAAGAGTTGCACCCTGCGAGTGGTGTTTGAGGCGGACGATCCAGGGACGTCGAGCGCAGTCCTGAGCATCGTGGACAATGCGCCGGGAAGTCCGCAGACGGTCGCAATCACGGCGACAACGGTGAAGTAATCGAATGTCAACGTTCGAGCTTTAGTGAGACATCTGATGTGCCATGTGGCATGGAGAAGCTCCGAGAGCTCTAGCGTAGCGGAGTGACGAGTCCCGACTGGTAGCACCAGCCAATTTTCGTGCCCGATAGTAAGAGGATCGAGCAGCGGCGACTTGTTCCAACGAGGCGTCGCGCTAGAGATCTTTTTGCCGGCAGTTTGCACTGCAAGCAGTGGCGGACGGTTGTTTCCGCCCAGTCGTGGCACTTTAGGTACCTCCGCTGAACCGTCTGTTCCGAAAGACTCACGGCGCCAAGACTCCTTCCGAAAGAACTCATGCAATGTCCGGAACTGGTGTCGAACTTAGGCTAGTGCATTCCACAGGAGGACTCATCGACGAAGTCCGTTTTGATGTCGAAGTACTGATGGGCCGACCTTCGTCTTCAACCCGTGGAGGAACTTGCCGAGGTTCGTTCGCGCATCGAAAGCAGTGACGACACTCCCGTCATTCATAAACTCTCTATGTCGATTCGCTAGAGTGCACAGTTCCTCTCGAATCACTGTCGACGGGACCACCCGTCAATGCGGTCTCGGAGTCACGAGCCATCAAGGCCGAAATTGCCATGTTTTGGACGGTTGAGCATAAAAATCATGGTTCGAGGTGGCATCAAAGTTTGGAGGTGCTTTAGAATCAATTCTGCTGATCATGTCGGGGCGTAGCGCAGCCTGGTAGCGCACCTGCCTTGGGCGCAGGGGGTCGTAGGTTCAAATCCTATCGCCCCGACCAATATCTGTTTCGATCCTTCGTAGTGCAGTTGAGAAATGTCTCGCCTCAATGAAGGTGTTGCTCAAGGGCAACACCGCAAACCGTGTGACTTAGATCTTGTTTGAATGCCTGCTGTTCGCAACCGAGCCGCCCAAGGATGGCATCATCGCATACCTTGCCGACTACAAGGAGCAGGGCAAGGGCAACTGCCACGCTCAGCAATAAACTCGTTCGCGTGAAGGCATTCTACGCGGCACAGCTTGATTTGAGGATCACGCGCAAGGACGTGCCGCGCCCGACCTGTGGAGATGATCCCGAAAATCTACAGCGCGGAGGATTTAGGGAAGTTCTTCGCTGACTGCGATGCACGCCAGCGCCCCGCTACCCGAATCACCCGTGCTTGGCGCCAATCCGGCTACGCAGGCGCTTGACCCTTCTCTTTCATCTCCGGGGTCAATTCGGGGCCAAAGTCTTCAGCATCGAATAGTCGCCGGATCTCGATCTCCGATTCGCCTTCAGGCGGTTTGGGGCTGCGCTTCACCCACTCGACAGCCTCTTCCATGGACCGGACCTGCCAAATCATGTAGCCGGCAATGAGTTCCTTGGTCTCGGTGAACGGGCCGTCAATTACGGTGCACTTGTCTCCGGAAAGTCGAACCCGTTTGCCTTTCGAGGTGGGCTGGAGCCCCCCGAAATCCAACATCACCCCCGCCTTCATCAGTTCCTCGCTGAATTTGCCCATATCCTCCAGCGCCTCTTGTTTCGGCATAACGCCGGCTTCGGAATCTTTCGTGGCCTTGCCGATTACCATGACTCGCATGAACAGCCTCCTTTTGGGGCTCAGTTTTCTGAGCTTCTACTGTAACGTCGAATGAGAGGTGCCGAAATCGACAGAGCTTTTTATTTTTTGGATTGGCTTTTGTGGGGATGAGGGGTCTCGTGGCTGTCAGCCGGCGGAAGTTGTCGGAGCGCGGGGCAAATCCGCTTACGTGCTAAAAGGAGCAGGCGATTGAGGTACGGCTGGCAATTTCGACCTCCGAGTCGCTAGTCTACTATTCATGAAAGGGTGTCGCTCGAGGTTGTACGCCAATTCGACTTGGGCGAGAAGTATGTCTGTTCGCTTCGTTCATGGAGTTGTCATTCTGGTGCTGCTTGCGTCACCGCTTCCCGGCCGTGGGCAGACCGCTAGCGAACAGGTCGCGTCGATCGTATCGTCCCTGCGAAACCGGGAATTTGATCGCGCACTGCAATTGCTGCAGCCCGCATTGCAACAGTCTCCCACGAACCCGCAATTATGGATGCTGAAGGGGCTGGCTTATGCCGGGAAAGGCGACAACAAGACTGCACTCACGTCGTACCAGAACGCGCTGAAAGTCTCTCCTGACTATCTCCCTGCTCTCAAAGGCGCAGCGCAACTGCAGTACGACGCCGGCGACACGGCAGCGATTCCTCTCCTGCAACAGATCCTGCGCCTGCAGCCGAAGGATGCTACGAGTCATGCAATGCTGGCTGTGATGCTGTACAAAAGCGGGGACTGCGAGTCCGCGGTTGATCATTTTGGGGAAAGCGAAGCGCTTCTCAGTTCACAACCGGCCGCAATGCAGGACTACGGCATTTGCCTACTGAAACTAAAAAGAATGGATCAAGCCATTGCAGTATTTCGCGTCCTTCTGAATTCTCATCCGGACGACGCGCGTGCGATGCGAGCTTTATCCTCCGTGCAGCTAGACTCCGGGAAGGCACAGGATGCCTTGGCGACCTTGCAGCCGCTGCTCAGGGCGGACCCTGACTCAAGGACTATGCAGCTCGCGGCAGCGATTTACGAGGCAAATGGAGATACTCCCAACGCCGTCAAATACCTGAGAGAAGCGATTGTGAAGGATCCGCACGATGTTTCCCTGTATGTAGATTTTGCGAACCTGGCAATGAATCACCAGTCGTTTCAGGCGGGAGTCGAGATGATGAACGCAGGCATCAACGTGCAGCCTGAGGCTGCCGCACTCTTCCTGGCTCGAGGCGTGTTGTACGTGCAGCTCGCAAACTTCGAGGCGGCGGAAGCGGATTTTGAAAAGGCCGAGGAATTAGACCCAAAGGAATCCATCAGCGCTGCCGCACAGGGCATGATCGCGGAGGAACAGAATCAGAATGAGCCGGAGAAAGCGTTGGCGACGGTGCGGATGAAGCTGAAGAAGAATCCAGGAGACGCTTTCCTCTGGTATCTGCAGGCGGCGATCCTGTCGCAAAAAGCACCGGATCCGGGTTCCCCAGAATTTCAGGAGGGGTTGGACTCTGCGAGAAAGGCTGTGACACTGCAGCCTTCCCTTACGGCTGCGCATGATGTGCTGGCGAAGTTCTATCTACAGTCGGGCCAGAACACTTTGGCCATCAAGGAGTGCCGCCTGGCCCTGCAGAACGATGAGAACGATCAGACCGCGCTGTACCACCTTGTTCTGGCGCTGCGCAAGACGAAGGATCAGGCCGAGATCCCCGAGTTGCTCAAGCGCCTGGCAAAGGCTCGACAAGAGGCGGCAAAACAAGAGGGGGAACGCAACCGCTATAAGCTGGTGGTATCGCCACGCGATGCGGACAAAACTGAGTAAACCTTTACTGAAACTATTCCACCCGACGATAATTGAAGGCGCACTTGCATAGGCCCCAGGAATGACGATCAGCCGGCGTTCTTTTCTGTTGTTTTCCCTTTGCGCTTCCGCGCAACGACTCCTCGGGCAGACGCAGGGTATCGCGACCCGTGACGTGAAAGCCCTGCCCAAACCGGCGCCTTCAGGTCGGCCGTTCTACGCGCATTTCACAGATATCGCCAACGAAGCTGGGCTGCGCGCTCCGACAATTTATGGGGGGATTGAGTCGAAGAAGTACATCATGGAGGCCAATGGCTGCGGATGTGCCTTCATTGACTACGACAATGACGGGTGGATGGACATTTTCATTCTTTCCGGCACTCGCATCGAGGGTGATCCGCCGGAGGCGACGAATCGTCTTTACAGAAACAACCGCGACGGAACGTTCACCGATGTGACCGAGAAGTCTGGACTGAAAGCCGTCGGGTGGGCAAATGGGGTCTGCGTTGGTGACTACAACAACGACGGTTTTGATGACATCTTCTGCAGCTACTTCGGACAAAATCGGCTGTATCGCAACAATGGGGACGGAACGTTCACCGATGTGACCAAGCAGGCCGGCTTATTGGAGCATGGCCCGGCCCGCTGGGGAGCAGGCTGCGCGTTTGTGGACTACAACCGTGACGGTCACCTCGATCTCTTCGTTTCCAACTACATCCGCTTCTCATTCGAACACGCTCCCGTACCTGGAGAGAACTCGACTTGCAATTGGAAAGGGATTCCGGTGAACTGCGGACCACGAGGTCTGCCTACCGGCCGTCATTCTCTTTATCGCAACAACGGCGATGGAACGTTTACTGACGTTACGAAACAATCTGGTATTGCGGGCGCGACGGAAAGCTATGGCATGACTGTTGTGACCGCCGATTTTGACGAGGACGGATGGCCCGACATCTTCGTGGCTTGCGATTCCACGCCCAGTCTGCTCTTTATGAACAATCATGACGGCACGTTCCGCGAGGAGGGTGTCATGCGTGGCGTGGCGTTGAGCGACGACGGAATGGAGCAGGCGGGTATGGGAGTGGGAATTGGGGATTACAACCTTGACGGACATCTCGACTTGTTCAAGACCCACTTCATTGGCGACACGTGCGGCCTCTATCGCAATGACGGAACCGGAAACTTCGACGAGATGACGCGGGCGGCCAAGGTCGCAGTGGAGACGCGCTTTACCAGCTGGGGAGCCGGTCTCTTCGACCTGGACAACGACGGCTACCCGGATGTGTTCTTTGTCACCGGAAGTGTATATCCCGAAATCGAGAAAAAGCTGCCGCAATACCCATACAAGACGCCGAGAGTTTTGTTTCGCAACCTGGGCAACGGAGCGTTTGAAGAGATTGAATCGGAGGGCGGCGAAGGCGTCTTGACGCCTCATAGCAGCCGCGGGTGTGCGTTTGGCGACTTCGATAACGACGGCGATATCGACATTCTCGTCGTCAACATGAACGAGCCGCCGTCGCTGCTGCGGAACGATCTGAAAGAAAAACAGAACTGGCTCAAGGTGAAACTGGAAGGGGTGAAATCGAATCGAAGTGCGATCGGCGCCAGAGTTCTCGTACGTTTTGGGACGAAGGTGCAAGCGCAAACGGTTCTCAGCCAGTCGAGCTACTATTCGTGCAATGATCCCCGCCTGCACTTTGGCCTCGGTTCCACTTCATTCGCCGATGTGGATGTGTATTGGCCGAATGGGCTGCATGAACAATATAAGAAGATCTCCGCCAATCAACTGGTGACGATTCGGGAGGGGGTAGGAATCACGAAGAACAAAGGTTGGAGCCGCTCCTGAACAGTAGGGTGTGGAGTGAAACTCAGCAGCCCGAGTTCTAAATCGCCTGGCACCTACTCGATCCAGAAAACGAATTCGGAAAAAAGTTCTTGACAGTGAATTATTCCTAGTCTTTATATATTAGAACACTTGAGAAAACGTTTTCTGGGGCGGCTCACAACACCGTTATTTGACGGGAGGAATCCATGGCCCGTAGCAAGATATTTCGACGTAATTCTTGTCTGTGCTCTCTATTCGTTCTCTTGACCGCGGCGGCATTCGCCCAATTCACCGCCAGCATTCAGGGAGTTGTGCAGGACCCAACGGGAGCCGGTGTCCCGAAGGCATCTGTTCAACTGGTAAATACGGCGACGTCAATCACCGCCGTCGCGACCACTGATACCGCCGGCAACTACCGCTTTGTCAGCCTTGCCCCGGGTAGCTACCGAATCACCGTGGAAGCCACAGGCTTCGCGAAAGCGGAAGCAAATGTGACATTGCTCACGGAACAGAATCTGAACGTTCCGATCAGTGTCAAGGTGGGCTCGGTCACGGAGTCCATAGTCGTGAGCACTGAAGCTCCGGTGGTTGACACTGCGGAGAGCCGGAACCAAATGACGCTGGAGAACTCCGGCGTAGCCGAGTTGCCGGTCGCAGGCAGAAATCTGGTGACGCTGACGACCCTGGCGGCTGGAGTGTCTGGCCTGGGAACAATGGGTGGTGGCCAGCCCGGAAAGGCGGGAACTCCCGGTTCCGGTGTCGACAACTACTCAACCGAAACCCAAGTGGATGCGAGTGCCAACGGTCAGGGCCAGATGTCGAATATGTATGTGATCGACGGCTTGGATGTGACCAGTGGAATTCGACAGGGCGTATTGAACCTGACGCCCAATCCTGAGTCCATCCAGGAAACAAGCATTCAAGTCAATACGTTTTCACCGGAATACACCCGCGCAACCGGCGTTCAGGAGGTACTGACCACCAAATCTGGCACGGAGCGGTTCCACGGTTCGGCAGCGGATTGGTACTACTACCAGGATATGTTCGCCACGACCCACTTCTCCGGCCCGAAATATCTCGCCTTTCACGGCAACAATATGTCGTTCTCGGTAGGTGGGCCGATTATCCCTCACAAACAGTTCTATTTCTACTTTGCAGTCGAGCCGCTGCGGTCATCGCTGGCGACAAACTCGGCCATTACATTTTCAGACCCGCAGTTTATTTCCTGGGCTCAGCAGAACCTTCCCAACGGCACGGGAATCCATGTGCTGTCCACGTACACTCCCGTGAATGTGTCATCGATCGCGGTCGCCAATAACGGGACTGCCGCGGGAGTTCTGGGCACGGGAGCCAGCGGGTGTAACACGGCTGCCACGGCGTTCATCCCCTGCAACCTACCGATGATCGACGTGGGCAACTTCAGCGCTCCACAAATCCGGGATGGCACGCAGTACTTCGTGCGCGTAGACAAGAATTTCAGCAAAGATCGAGTCTATGGAAGCTTCTATCGAACTGTGCTCACTTATGGTGCAGCCTCAGCGATACCAGCCTTCTCGGCTCTCAACAATAACTGGCAGCGGGCCTTTCAGGTCAATTACACGCATACGTTTTCCCCCAACACCCTGAACGAGGCGATATTCGGCGCAAACCGAGTGGAAGGTGTGCTCGGCAGCGGGGCGAAGGATTACAGTATCCCGTCCATCGCCGTCAGCGGCATCAGCACGGAGGCCGGACAGGCCTTTGGGGTGGGGTTTGCACAAGGGGACTTCATACAGCACAACTACCACTGGCGTGATGTACTGACGCACGTTCGTGGAGCGCATACCTTGAAGTTCGGTTACGAAGGATGGTACGGCGATGACGTGGAACCGTTCCAGGGTCCGTGGTCCCAGCCGACATTCAATTTCGATAATCTGCTAACACTCGCCCAGGACTCTCCTCACACGGAGGGCCATGTGATGTACGACCCGATTGCTGGACAGCCAGTGCTCTGGTCTTGGGATGCCGCATCACGAACCTGGGGGTTGTTCGCGGAGGACACGTGGAAAGCGAGAAAGAACCTGACGCTTACGCTCGGCCTGCGCTGGGACGATAGTGGGAACCCGTGGTCGAAGAGTGCGACCACGGTTTTTGGCAATTTCTATCTCGGACCAGGTCAGACCCATGAGCAGGAAGTAGCGAATGGATTTGCGAAGGCTACCCACAATGCCCTGAACCACTCAGTAAATAACCTTTTGAGCCCGCGCATTGGTTTTGCCTGGGACGTGACGGGGAAGGGCAACACGATGCTGCGAGGCGGGTTCGGCGTGTACAACAACTGGCTTACGCAGGCAAACGTGCAGGAGGAATTCCGCGGCAGCCCGCCCGGCCCGATCACTCCAACATTTACGGCCGGGACAGCGACTCCTCCACTGTTCGTTCTTGGGACAGGGGGAAAGCCGCCGTTCGGATTCACGTATCCGCCATTGGCCGGGTCGCCGATATGTCCCACCCTCGGTGCGAGCGGCTGTCTGGACTCCAAAGGAGGTATTGTCGGTGCCAACGCCGGGATCGGCGCAATCAATCCAAACCTAAAATCACCGAAAGCGAACATTTGGTCACTGACATTGGAGCAAAAACTGGGGTCGAGATACTCCGCTGCCGTTGGTTATGCGGGATCCCATTCCTACAACGTTGTCGGCGGAGGCAACCAAGCCGGCGTTGTCAGTTACGGGCAGGACATCAATGCCTTTTCGGGAGACCTATTGACTCGTGCTGCTCCCATTCGATTGAACTCGAGCTTCGGTTCGATTGCGTATACCGACAATGATCGATACGGAAACTACGAGAGCATCTTCTTTGAGTTCAAGGGGAGATTCTCACGGCGCGGATTCTTCAATGCTTCATACACCCGTTCGCGTTCGCAAGACGATGCCGGCGTGTATCCAGCCGAGGTGAGCCCGTCGCAGTATTACGGTCCGTCGCCATGGGATGTTCCAAACCGGTTCTCGCTCACGCTGAACTATCAATTACCGGGGCTGAACAAGGGAGAGGGTCTGATCGGCCGACTAACCGGGGGCTGGGGTATCAGCGGAACAAGCATTTTCCAGAGTGGGTATCCGGCGATGGTCTACACAGGTGCTCCATTCCTCGCTCTGTGCGCGTCTGGCGCTGTCAGCCCGTGCACGGCCGCCGATCCCGCGGTTTCGTACCGGGCGGGAAGCGGCGATTTCAATGCAGACGGGGACAACAATGACTATCCTGACGCGCAGAGCTACCATCAAGGAAATTCAAAAAGCGAATTCCTCAATGGAGTTTTTGCGTCCGGGCAGTTTACGTCTCCTGCGAGCTTTGGTGGCGAGGGTAACGAAAAGGCAAATCAATTCCGACAGCCTAACTTCGCCGAGACCGACGTCAACTTCTACAAAGTCACTCATCTCGCCGAGAGAGTTGACTTGCAACTGCGGTTTGAATTCTTCAATGTCTTCAATCGCGTAAACCTGACGGGATTCGACAGCAACTTGGCGGATAGCACCTTCGGGAAAGCAACCGCTCAGCAGTTGCCGCGCAACTGGCAGTTCGGTGCAAGGATCACATTCTAACTGCTGTTTTCAGAGGGGGACGCCCTGCCGCTTTAGCCGAAGCGGCGGGGCTTTGTATTTGTAAGGCTGCTGGTTGTGATCTGCCGTGGGGGCTTGCTCATGTCGTATGCTGCCGGTGGCGTAAGATCATTGAGCCTACTCTCGGGCAACATCTGTCATCAGCGGAAGTGGCGAGGCCGCCAGAGTGGCCGATTGCAGGATGCATTTTTTCCGGAAACATGAATTCCTTCTTACGGCGATTCTCTTTCTGTCCTGTGCGTGCGCACAAACGACGGATCAGATCGACGCGATCGCCTCCGCGCTACGCAACAGAGAATTCTCAACAGCGCTCGGATTGCTTCAGCCGGCCCTTCGGCTGTCGCCTGCCGACGCGAGGCTTTGGGCCATGCAAGGCACCGCGTACGCCGGGAATGGTAGGACGAAGGAAGCGCTAGCGTCGTTTCTGACGGCCCTTAAAATCGCTCCTGACTATCTACCGGCGTTGCAGGGGGCCGCTCAGATCGAATTCGCGAAAGCTAGTCCCAAGGCCATTCCTTTGCTCCAGAGACTGCTTCGCATACACCCTGACGATGCGGTGGCACACGGTATGCTGGCAGTGCTTCAATACCAGCGCGGGAACTGTCCGGCGGCGGTTCCTCATTTTCAAAAGGCAGGCGCGCTATTCGATGCCAAACCGGACGCTCTGCATGCATATGCGACATGCCTGGTTCGGCTCAAACAAGCTGACAAGGCGGTAATCGTTGAACAGCGTGTGGTGGCCTTGAATCCCGACGATCCGCGCGAGCGTCAGGTTTTGGCATCCGTTCAACTGATGGCTCACACGCCGCAGGAAGCGCTGATGACGCTCGATCCGCTATTGCGTACCAACCCTGATGCCGCGACGCTGGAACTGGCTTCCTCTGCGTACGAAGCGGCGCACGACACCGACAAAGCAGTGGATGCCCTGCGGCAGGCCATCCTGCTGGATCCCCACAACGTTAGTCTCTACGTGCAATTCGCCATGATCGCGGCGAGGCACCAGTCCTTCCAGGTCGGAATCAACGTCGTAAATGACGGGATCAGTCTTGTGCCGAATGCTGCACCGCTGTTTTTTGCGCGCGGCGTCCTTTATGTGCAACTCGCGGAGTATGACAAGGCAGAGGAAGACTTCGAGAAGGCGTACGAACTAGACCCCAGTCAATCTCTCACTGTGGCGGCGCAGGGACTAGCCGCGGTACAGCGAAATGATCTCTCGCACGGGCTAACCGAGGTTCAGGAGAAACTGGCTCGAAGACCCGATGATCCAATCCTCCTTTACATGCAGGCGGATATCCTCACGCAGCAGGGGGCGACACCGGGCAGTCCTGAATTTCAAACGGCCATGCGTTCGGCGAAGAGGGCGGTTGCGCTGCGGCCTTCGCTTGGTCCCGCTCACAGTGTCCTGGCGAAGCTTTACCTGCAGTCCGGACAATATGCGGACGCTGCCATGCAGTGCCGCAAGGCGCTCGAGATCGACCCAAAAGACCAAACGGCGCTCTATCACCTGATCCAGGCATTACGAAGGACTGACAAGAAGAGTGAAATTCCGGAATTGCTGAAGCAACTTGCGCGCTTGCGACAGGACGCCACAAAAGACGAGCGGGAACAGTATCGTTACAAGTTGGTGGAAGGCGAGGCCACGAGCAAATAGTTCTGGAAAAGCAGGAAAGCCCATTGCCTAATCCTGCACAATGGCTGCTCCGTCGGTTTTCAACAGAAAAGCGGGGAAAGCCCTCTGGTGAGCCGATCATCCATCAGCTTCATGATGGGCATTCAAGGAGCGTGCGCCTCGTTAACGTGCGTGTGCAAAATAGAGAAGCAAGACGAAGATCACGACGGGAAGAGCGGCGATTCCGAGGAACAGGATCACGCGTTTTCCGACCGACACCGGTGCCTTTTGGATAGCCTGCGACTGCGGACGGCGAATAACGTTTACACTATCCAAATTCGCGAGATCAGATGAGAATTCGTGAGCATTGGCATATCGATCCTTCGGTTCCCGTTCGAGGGCACGGTAGATAACTTCCTGAAGTTGAACCGAGATGGAGGCGTCAAGTTCGCGCGGCGGCAGGGGATGCTTCAGCAATCGATCGTACGGACTTGAGCCCTGAAATGGCGTCTTCCGGGTCAACATTTCGTAAAGGATCACTCCCAGGGAATATATGTCACTGCGGGCGTCGTCGCGCTTGCCATTCAGTTCTTCTGGGGACACATACTCTGAGACGCCTACAACCTGAGCGATGTTAGTGAACGTAATCCGGCGGGCACCAGTTTTCGTCGCAGTACCGAAATTCGTCAGCTTGATTTCATCCGCCGCCCCTACCAGGATGTTCTCCGGCCTCACATCACGGTGTCGCACTCCGCGGTCCTGAATATAAGCCAACGCGTTCGCGATATTCAGAGCAATGCGAATCGCGCGATCGTGACTGAGTTTTTCTGTGTTCAGGATTTGACGGAGTGACACTCCGTCGAACCATTCACTAACGATATAGGTTTGGCTTCGCTGTTCGTCAGAAAAGATCCTTAGAATGCCTGGATGATGGAGCGATCTTCCAATCTCTTGCTCCCGCTGAAATCGTTCGAAGAACACAGGGTCCGCTTCCATCTCAGGGTCGGGCATCTTGATGGCCACAGTATTCTGTGTTCGCAGGTCAATGGCACGAAAAACAGAAGCGGAGCCAGTGCGATCGGCTACACCTTCGATCTTGTAATGGTCGATCTGGTCGCCGGGATGGACGGGAGTTCTCATTGGTTGATCGATTCGCTCAGAGTAGTTGAAGCATGGTCTGCCAACAATGGATTAGGTTCATCGAGCGCGGGAACTTCATGATCGTATAAGCCTTGTTCAGCATCTTGCCTGGATTTGAGTTGATAGGTGCCGCGAAGGGCTAGCGGAGTCAACAGGGTCGTCAGCAGAACCACCGCGACCATGACCGCCACCTCTGATTTGCCGAAAATTCCCGTACTAGCGCCCATGGCGGTCACGATCAGACCCACTTCACCGCGCGAGATCATTCCGCAACCGACGCGAAGGCTGCGCACCCAATCCATTCCGGAGCCCAAAGCTGCGAGTCCGCAGCCGACGAGTTTTCCGACAACTGCTACTACCAATACAACGAACATCAGTACCCAATGTCCCGACAAAGCGCGGCAATCGCTGGTGAGGCCAATGGAAACGAAAAACAGGGGTATCAGGAAACCATGGCCGATTGCATAGAAACTTCGCTCAACATCGGCCTTGAACTCTGACTGCGCAAAAACGTATCCGAGCAGGTAGGCACCTGTAATCCCAGCCACGCTGCCGAGCCACTCCGCTCCGATGGCGTAGAGCAAGACCAGCGCCAACACGCAACTTGGCACGGCTTCGTTCGCAGAGAGCTTGCGCAGTTGTTTCATCAGAGGATCCAGCCACTTTCGAGCGGCGCCATAGCCCACCACGAAGAATGCGGATACGCTCAAACTGATAACAACCATCTGGATGAGTAAAGGATGGTTCGTCGCGAACGCCATGCGCGGCAGGAGCCAAGCCGTTGTAGCTGCCGCGACGCCGAATGGCTCTCCGTGCGCGGAGGTGCTCGAGGCGGCGAGAAAGGCGAGTACAAAAAGCCCCATTACGTCGTCAATCACGGCGGCACCTAGAATGATCGTGGCTTCAGGTGAGGACATCTTGCCTGCATCCATCAGTGTCCGCGCCGAGATCGACACGCTCGTCGCCGTCAACGCGCCGCCAAGAAAACACGAGGTCGTCCAAGACAGCCCGAATAGATAACCGACGCCAGCTCCCAGGAGAAAGGGCCAAATCACTCCTGAGAGTGCCACGACAAATGCGGTTACGCTGGCTTCCCGCATGCGCTCGATATCGGTCTCGATTCCTGCCGTGAACATCAGCACCATGCCGCCGAGTTGAGCGAGCAGCATGAGGGCGCCACTTGCCAGCCCCCCTTCGAATAAAGGACGGTGGAGAAGATTTATCGCGCCAGGACCGAGCAATACGCCGACCAGAAGCTCGCCCAGAATAGCCGGGATACCAAGCCGCGTGCACAACGATGCTGCGAATTTGCCAGCCGGCAGCAGAATGGCGACCAGCAACGCAAGCTGAAGGGCTGGGTGCATGGTCAGCTGAGATCAAGTGCTGCAGAAGGTTCGGTGCGATGCCGCATCCAGATACGACGAAGCGAAGAGGTGAGCTTTCGCAGGGGTGTGCCATATCCTCCTCGTTCGATGCCCTCGCGTTTCATCCTTCGAATTGAGGAAGCCTGTCTGCGCGCCATTTCACACTGCGCCATGTTTCGCGCCAGTTTTGCGGCAAGTAGCGTGTGCTCTTCTGCCTGATCGATCACTCGGAGACGCATCCAGAGCTCGCCGAACTTGAGCTGCGCGATGAAGCTGTTGGGAGCGAGCCGCACCGACTGTCGGAGTTCCTCAATCGCAGATTGGGCATCGAAATTGACGCACAGCGCCATCCCCAAAAGCACGCGAAGCTCCGACACTTCCGGAAACTGGGCAACGGACTCTTTCAGTTGACTTACAAGATTCGCGCGTTCCTCTTTCTCGAGCAGGTAAGGATCAGAAAACATTCGGAGCAGAAGTTCCTGCCCCTCCTGTGAGATCGAAGCGAGGGCAAGTGATGAGACCTGACTTTGGAGCGCAACCGGAGTTGTTTCCGCCTGAATGAGTGGACACTTGTTTCCTGCTGCCGGCATAGATTGGATTCTCCCGAGGTCGTGGTTGGATCAATAAGTCCCGGCAGGTGCGGTGAATCACGCCTGCCGGGAGCCCTGTTGCGAACGAACTACGCGATCGCGAACTCCCGCGGACGGGTTACGAAGATATCGGGTTCCTTTGCAAACAGGAATTCGGGATATCCCAGTTGCCCCATCTCAGGAAGGTCGAGGCCAGCGACCTCACTTTCGGCAGAAACGCGATGCCCCAGGAAGAACTCCAGAACCATATTCAGGGCGAAGCTGAAGGTGAAGACGAACCCCAGTAGAGTCGAGATGCCGATCAGCTGTGCAGCCAGTTGACTTGCGTCACCGTAGAACAGCCCAGTGACAGAGCCTGTGACTCCATTCCAGCTGCCTCCATAGTTGCTGGTGCCGTCGGCGAACAGCCCGACAGAGAGCACACCCCAAAGCCCATTGGCTCCGTGAACGGAGATCGCGCCCACTGGGTCGTCAACTTTCAGGACGCCTTCGATGAATGCGACGCTCACGCATACCAGAACTCCCGCGATCAGGCCAATGATCGCGGAGTTCGTGGGATTGACGAACCCGCTAGGCGCGGTGATCGCCACCAGTCCAGCGAGCAATCCGTTGCCACTCATCGAGGCATCGGGTTTTCCTTTCATGATCCACATGTAAAGGATGGCTCCAAATGTCCCGGTACATCCGGCAAGCATAGTGTTCACTGCGATCGAACCGATACGCAGATTGCCGTTTGCCGATGCGCCCAGCGTGCTGCCGGGGTTGAACCCGAACCAACCGAATGCCAGAATGAAGCATCCGATCAGCACCGCGGAGATGTCGTGCCCGAGAATCACGTTGCTCGAACCATCTCGGTTGAACTTTCCGATCCGTGGGCCAACGATGAGGCATACAGCTAGCGCCGTCAGACCTCCCACTGCGTGCACGACTCCCGAACCGGCAAAATCGCAATAGCCCTTGCCTAAGCCCAGGTTTGTTCCAAGCTGTGCCAGCCACCCTCCGCCCCACGCCCAATTTGCGAATAGCGGATAAGTAAAGGCTCCCATCAGCACCGAAGAAACCGAGAAGGTCAGGAACTTCCATCGCTCAGCGCACGCTCCGGTGACAATCGTCAGTGCTGTATCCATGAAGACCATCTGGAACAGGAAAATGACCATCACACCGACGTCATAGGTATGGCCACCTAGGAACATTCCGCTTCCGCCGAAAATACCCCACGTCTTGCCGAACAACGTGATCGGGTGTTCGACATTCAGTGGATTCAGTCCGCCGAGGTTTCCGTTTCCCGCGGAACCGCCCATCTGAATGGCAAACCCGATCAACCAGTAGGCGAGGAGGCCGCACCCATAGACGAAGAAGTTCATCATGTAAGTGTGATTCGAGTTCTTCACACGGCAAAGGCCAGCTTCCACCATTGCGAATCCAGCCTGCATGAACATGACGAGAAAGCCGCAAACCAGCGTCCAAGTGAAATTGATGCCAATCTTGTTCTGGCCGACCTGGTTTGCTACATCGGGCAATGTGACGCCGACCTTTGAGTCTGAGGCAGGAACATCACTGATGCTTCCCGTGAGAGTGCCGCCGGGATCTCCCGCTTTCAATGCGTCCGTGGCGGGAGCTTTGCCGGCAGCATCTTTAAGCTCGGCTGTCGCAGCTGATGGCGGTGGGGTTGTGGCTGACGCTGGCGCCGCGGCTTGTGCGAGAGCCACTGTGCATAGCGAAAGCACGGTCGCAAAAAGGCAGAAACACGAACAGGCTCGTACTATCCGTCTCATTATTTTGTGCTCCATAGTCATTTATTGTTCGCCGCTATCGGCATTGCCCTACGCCTTCCAAATCGCGCTCTTGTTAAACGCGGCGGGCAAGACGAAAAGGATGCCAAACAGACTCACTGCAATTCCAACGAGCCCTAGAGCAATACGGCCTCCAGTGCCAGTGACGACGTGAAGTCCGCCGAGAACCAGAAGCCAACCAAAGCATGCTACGAATGCTCCGAGAGACTTCATGCCGCCTGCGCCTGCAATCTGGGCTGGTGGTCCTTCGAGCGGCTTGAGTTTGAGAAACTGGAGAAGACTCAGACCGAAGATCACCACGCCAACGACCAGCGCGAACTTGCCAATTCCGCTGGAGAAATATGCGATTCCGGCACAGGCTACGGTTAGCCCGACCAGGAATGTCCCAAACGAACGGCCCTGCCCCGATGTTGCTGCCATCAATTGCCTCCTTGAGCTAAAAAACCCACTACGAGTTAAGTTGCGTAACCCAGATTCCGCACCCTTGCAGATAGCGTCCCTAAAACTCCGTCCTCGAGCGTGAAGTGCAGACCGCAAAGCTTTGCCTGCATTGCGATCGAAGTGACTCGAAGCGGTGGCTTGTCTTCGCGAGTCACCGTACCTGTAATGACGAGTTCGGCTGAACCCTCTGATTGGCGATAAACGCGCAACTTCGCGGTTCTAATATCCGAAATCGCAGCGAACATGAGCTCTCGAATAGCGATGGTGTCGCGTAACGCCTGATACGTCTGGTTCCTGTGTGCGATGGCCGAAGGCAGATCCGCATCCCACGGATCTGGCGGACGAGCCAACCACTCGCACTCCGCTTCATCGCCCCGCAATTCAAATCTCAGCAGCCGCAGCGGCGCTCTCGATAGCTCTCCGAAGCGCAATCGCTGGTGGGTTCGCCGGACGAAATCGGCAGCTTCCCACAGTGGCTTCATCGGCCTTTCACTCCGCCCTCCACTTCAGGCCGAACTGGAAGGGCCATTAAAAGGACAAACTGAACTGCGATCATGACTTCGAGTCCCAGGGGAACTGCCTGCTGCAGCCGAACTGCGAGCAGGATCGCGATCATCGAAGCCCATTGCCAGCGCGTGCGGCGCAGTCTCTCCAGTCGATGCGGCATCCTCAACAACTCACCAATGGTCACTCTGCGGCCAACGGCAATGGTGCCGTGAGCCCGCAAACAAGCTACAGCGAAGAATCCCGCCATCAGCAATTCGAATAGCGCTGTCTTCCCGTCCATCTGGCTCCCTCATATCTGCTATCCCAACGTGAACCCGAACGTTCCAGTCTCGACTTCTGGCCGCCGCAAGAGTACGTAGAGACACGCTTCCCCAGCCAACGATATCGCGACAAGCAGCCGCTCACAGTGACCGTTGCGCAGTCGCGCACTCCTCAAATAGAAATTTGTCTTGGTTCGGCACCGCGTCGTGCCTGAGACATGTTTCTCTTCGGCGTCGGAAAGAAGGAACTGCCCTAAGTACGGTAATCTTACTTCCGATCCCAGATACTGCTTTTTACCCTCTGCAAAGTCAAATTCAAATTTCTCATTTAGTCCATTACCTTTTGAATCGACGGTGAGGGGGACTTGCTCTTCTCATGTGTAATAGCGTGACTCAGAACGATTGCTTCTGCGATGTCCTTCATTGGCCTGCGTCGTTGCTGGCTCTGGCGTTGCAGCATTGCATACGCCTCAGGTTCGCTGATCTTCAGTTCCCGCTGCATGATCCCCTTGGCCCGCTCTACAATTTTTCTGAGCTGGAGCTGGCCTGCCAGTTGGGACTTCTCTCTCTCGAGGCAGGCCAGTTCGATCTCCGCACCGACGAGGAAGCCAACTGTTGAAATGAGAGAGATTTCGCGCTCACTGTAGATATGCGGGGCCCGATTCTGAAGATTGAGCACACCAACAACACTTCCTCTACTCAGTAGCGGCACCGACAAAAATGATTCGAAACGATCTTCGGGAAGTTCGTTAAAGAATTGGAACCGGGCATCACTTGCGGCACTGCGGGAAACCGCTACCGGCTGCTTATGCTGGGCAACCCAACCAGTAATGCCCTGCCCGACTTTGAGCTTCAGGCGATCCACGACCTCGACATGCGGATTTTTGGAAGCTCGGAGCACCAGTTCATCGCCTTCGAGAACATAGACAAAGCACGAATCGCACTCGACCATCGAGGTAACAAAGTCCACAAGCTGCACCAGTACCTGCCCAACCGGGATTGCCGAGGTCATTCGAGTGGCAATGCGATTCAAAAAGGCATGTTGCAGAGCAACCGGATCGGACTTCGATCCGACGAGTACGGATGTTGGTGTCACTTCCCACGCGCTGGTAGCGCTCATGGGGACACAGTATTAGTCGGCATGCGGAACGACAATCATCCTTTGGTATACAAAGCGATGGAAAAAACGAATTCGTCACATCAGAATCAGAGGTTACACACGCGGCTTGAGTTTGTCCGCCATCCTGACTAAATCAGCGAGGGACGCAGCTTCCATCTTTTGCATTACACGGCTGCGATAGATTTTTACCGTTACTTCACTCAACCCAAGCTTGGCGCCGACTTCCTTATTGATGAGTCCCGTCACCACCAAGTCCATGACTTCCCGTTCGCGGTCCGAGAGTTGAGCAACTTTAACCTTCAACGCGGAGAGTTCGGCCTCTTGTCCACGACGGATGCGGTCACGCTCCAGCCCATGGCGAACCGCTGTGAGCAGTTCGTCCTTCTGAAACGGCTTCATGAGGAATTCGATCGCGCCCGCCTTCATGGCCCGAGAGGTCATAGGTACATCTCCGTGGGCTGTAACGAAGATGATGGGGATAGAAACTTCCTTCTTGATCAGCATTTCCTGAAATTCAAGGCCGCTAGTGCCTGGAAGCCGTACGTCCAGCACGAGACAGCACGGGCCGTCTGGTCGACGTGCCTTCCAGAATGCCTCTGTAGACGGGAACACCTCGGTGCGCATTCCCACCGATTCGAGGAGGTTGCTGATGGCATCGCGTACCGAGGGGTCGTCATCCACGACAAAAACAGTTGCGGGTGCTTCAGCCATCGGATTCTCGTCGGCGAATTGGAAATGTGAATTGAAAAACAGCGCCGCCGGACGCTCGCGGCGATGCCCAGAGCCGGCCTTCGTGAGCTTCTACAATCGATCGGCTGAGGGACAGTCCGAGTCCGATTCCGTCCGGTTTGGTCGTAAAGAATGGAGTAAAGATCTTCTCGGCGACCTGGGCATCCAGCCCCTTTCCGGAGTCCTCGACACATACCACCATATTGGTTTCTTCGACCCGCGTGCTAATGATCAGTTCTTTGCGGCGATCCGTGATATCGGCCATCGCATCCATGGCATTACTAAGAAGGTTCAAGAGCACCTGCTGCAACTGCACGCGGTCTGCTTTGATTTTTGGCGATCCTGCCACAAGGTTGGTATGCACGGAAACGCCACGCCGTGTCGCTTCATCTCTTAGAAACATCGTCAGTTCATGGATGACTTCATTGACGTCGAGCCAGTCTTTGACTGGAGCTTCCTTTTTAAAGAGCGCGCGCACACGGCTGATTGTAGCGCCGGCGCGAGTTCCGTCCTGGATGATCCGTGCGATGGTATTCCTGGTCTTATCGAGATTGGGTGGATCGGCCGAGAGCCATTCCAGACATGCATGACCGTGCGTGACGACTGCGGTCAGAGGCTGATTGATCTCGTGAGCGATCGAAGCCGTCAACTCGCCCATGCTGAGAAAGTGCGAGAGACGAGCGAGTTCAGTTTGTGTTTTCAGGAGTTCGGCAGTCCGTTCCGAGACGCGCACTTCCAAGTGGTCGAGCGCTTCCTGAAGTGCATCTTCACTTTTCTTTTTTGCGGAGCTGATCCAGCTCGCGGCCAGAGCGCACAACACAAATGCGGCAAAATAGGCTTCAGCTGTCGCGCCGATTGAAAAGGAATGCACGGGCGGCACAAAAAAGTAATCCACGAGCACGGTCGAGAGCAGGACGGCCGATATTCCAGCGGCAGCGCCACCGAACCAGGCACTGGCCATCACTCCCCCGAAGAAGAGAAATAAGAAAGGGTACGGAAAGAGAGGTTGCAACAGCACCGTGAAAGCGAAAGCCAATGCGACCGAGAGTATGGCCAGACCGAGTGGCCGCAGGAATCTCGTCAGCCATCGAATCGATGTGCTAGATGCCATCGCTCCCCTTCAAGGCTGTTCTGCCGCTAGAGCCCGCGTAGGCCCCTCCAAGCGCATAGCCGCAGATCAGAATCACAACGCCCTTCGAAATGAGAACCTACCCTGCCGCTGAAGGAGGTGTCAAACTTGGTTTGGCGGCAATCAGAAAGATTGCGAGAGCAGGACCAGCAAGGCGGTGCCTCAGCGGTGCTGAGCCGGCACGCGTACCCCGCCTTCGATCTTGGGGATGCCGAAATGTCCGGCGAGATGGGATAAGTCGAGTGGGCTTATGGACCCAGAAACCTCGACGAAATCGACCGACGTAGACCTGGCAATCAGTATCGCAACGTTGCTGATTGCTTCCTTCTGCCAGAGAATCCATAGATCGGTTACGCCGGGGACGCCGTTTCTGTCGTGCTTGTTCACGAGTTGCATCCATCCGGCGGCATCGTATTGATTTTTGACGGAGCGAAGAGCATCCAGATCGTAGGCCCAAGGTTCGGCGAAGCGATATCTGTGGACCGAAACACCCCTCACGCCGGCGATCACTCGAAGAAGATCCTGATTCTCGGAGTCCAGTTTTGAGGCGAAGACTAACATGGAGTGATCCAGGGTGAACTCGGTTTTCGAGCTTGCACTTTGACGCAAGGCTTCCATTGCTTGAGGGAGCTCTGCGGGGCTTTGCTGTCCCTGAGCGAAGGAAAGAGCGGAGCAAGAAAGTACGAAGGTTAGAAGCAAGAGGCGAGTCATCATAGAGTCTTCGGAAGCCAGATACCATTTCGGCTTCGCAGGTCCTTCTTGTAAGACACCACTCCCGGTTGTGGCAATGCCCAAGGGATAAACAACAGCTCATTCGGTAAGCTGTTGAATTCTCAAGTGCTAGGTGGAGAAGTCAAGGCAGTTCCGCAGTCGGAGAGACGGTCAGAGGGCACCACCGTCCAGGTGCTCGCTCTCGTCGAGGAGCGGAACAACAGAATCAGCAGATAATTTGCCGCAGTATTGATGCATCAGGACACTCGGGCAGTCCGAGGGGCACTCCGCGCAGGTTTTGCTCCACCCAGAACGAGGGCGCAAAGGCGATCGACGAATTCAGGAGTCAGGCGATCGTGCTGGATAAGGAAGCGCATGTAGATCGGGCCGTACAGAGAATCCAGGAGGAGGTCGAGGTCCGCATCCTTGCGGATCTCACCACGCGTGATCGCGCGCCGTAGAGTGCTGTATGCTTCCCGGCGGCGGGGCCAAAGGAAGCGTTCGCGGAACGCGGCGATCAGATCTTTGTCGGTCTGTCCTGCCGCCAGGATGGCAGAAACGATGCGTCCCCGACGGCTGCGAAATACCTTTACCAGTTGTCGCATCTGCTGGCTCATGTCGGTGTAAACGGACCCGGTATCCGGGAAATGAAGTTTGCGGGTAATGCTGCCGGCAAAGGCATCCGCGATAAGTGCGCCTTTGTTTGGCCACCAGCGATAGACTGTGGCTTTGCCGACTTCGGCCTGATCGGCCACCTCCTCGATCTTGAAGTTGGAAAAGCCGTTCTGACCAAGGATTTTGAGAGTACTACGAAGAATTGCCTGACGCGCTTGTTCGCTTCGCGGGCGCCCTGGAGGCCGCTTACCGTTACTCCTGTACTCAGCCACTAAGCGTTGGCGCATACCGCTAACCTTACCATATAATCGAGCACATCTAATTAGAATCCGATACGGTGAGTATCGAATCTAAGGTGGCATTGATTCGTGTTTTTGGGGCAGCACGTCGAAATGTGTTTCTGGATTCTGGAGCGGTTAGCGAATGTGGATTGTTGCTCTAGCCCTAAGACGGCCTTATACGTTTGTGGTGATGGCGATCGTCATCATCATTCTGTTCTTCGTGACGTTGGTGCGCACGCCGACGGACATCTTCCCCGACATTAATATCCCCGTTGTTTCGGTCGTGTGGTTTTATTCGGGACTGTCCCCGCAGGACATGGCTGATCGAATTGTGGCCAACTCTGAGCGTGGAATCACCACGACGGTCAACGATATCGAACATATGGAATCCCAGTCCGTTTATGGATTGGGTATCATCAAGGTCTTCTTTCGCCCGGGGACGAATGTCCAGGGCGCAATCGCGCAGATTACAGCCATTTGCCAGACGAGCGTGCGAAGTTTGCCGCCCGGAACTACGCCGCCTCTCATCATTTCCTACAGCGCATCAACCACGCCAGTTATCCAGTTGGGACTGAGCAGCAGGACCCTACCCGAGCAGCAGTTGTTTGATCTAGGGCAGAACTTCTTGCGGACCTATCTGGCAACCGTACCTGGTGCGGCGACACCATATCCCTACGGGGGCAAACTGCGACAGATTCAAGTCGACCTCGACCTGTCGAAGCTGCAGGCTTACGGCCTCTCTCCCGTCGATATCGTAAATGCGGTAAACGCGCAGAACATCATCCTGCCGTCTGGCACGATGAAGATGGGCCCGCTGGAATATGACATCGAAATGAACGGCACGCCGCAGACGATTGCGGAGTTGAACGATCTTCCGGTGAAGACCACGAGAGGATCGACGCTCTACATGCGCGACGTGGCCCATATCCGCGATGGATTTGCGCCGCAGACCAACATCGTGCGCCAAGATGGGAACCGGGGCGCGTTGATGTCGATCTACAAAAACGGCAGCGCGTCGACGCTCCAAATTGTTGCCGGGGTAAAAGGCATCGTGGATCAGGCTGCCCAGTCATTGCCGCCGGAACTGAAGATCTCCCACCTGTTTGACCAGTCTTTGTTCGTGCGAGCGTCGATCAGTGGGGTGCTTCGAGAGGCGCTGATAGCAGCGGCGCTCACGGCTTGCATGATTCTGATCTTTCTGGGTGACTGGCGGCCGACCATCGTCATTTCGATTTCGATTCCCCTATCTATCTTCGTGTCGATCATTCTGTTGGGTGCGATCGGAGAGACGATCAACATCATGACACTGGGCGGACTAGCCTTAGCAGTCGGCATCCTGGTCGATGACGCGACGGTGGAGATCGAGAATATTGAACGCAATCTGGCCATGGGCAAGGAAATGCGTCAGGCGATTCTGGATGGAGCCCAGCAGATCGCGGTGCCCGCGTTTGTTTCGACGCTCAGTATCTGCATCGTGTTCGTGCCCATGTTCTTTCTGAGCGGTGTGGCGAAGTTCCTGTTTGTGCCACTGGCGGAAGCCGTGAGCTTCGCCATGCTGGCCAGCTACCTGCTTTCGCGAACGCTGATTCCGACACTTGTCATGTACATCATGCGCGGGCATGAGCATCGCGCAGAAACGGCGAAGTCGGCCCTGGGACGTTTCCAGCGCGGATTTGAACGGAAGTTCGAGGAGTTCCGGCGCAGTTACGAAGCATTGCTGGAAACTACGGTTGCGCATCGCGGCATATTCGCGATTTGCTTCCTGCTTTTCTGCGTGCTGTCGCTCGGGCTGTATTCATTCCTGGGACAGGATTTCTTTCCACAGGTGGATGCCGGATTGCTCCGCCTGCACGTTCGCGGACGTCCCGGATTGCGTGTCGAAGAGACGGCGCGGCTTTGTGACCAGATTGAAAACTCCCTGCGCGAAGAGATTCCTCAGGGACAGTTGCAGACTATTCTGGACAACATCGGCCTGCCAAACTCGGGCATCAATCAGTCGTACAGTTCGAACGGAACCATTGGTACCAGCGATGCCGAGATCCTGATCGCGTTGAATCCGGAAACACATCCCCCGACTGCGGATCTAACGCGGCACCTGCGGGAATTTCTGCCACGCCATTTTCCCGGAGTCGAGTTCTTCTTTCAGCCGGCTGATATCGTCACGCAAATCCTGAATTTCGGTATTCCCGCTCCGATCGATATCCAGGTCGTGGGAACGGACCTGCAGAGTAATTACAAAATTGCTCAGCAGATTGCTTCGCGCCTGCGGCACATTCCCGGAACGGCAGATGTGCACGTTCAGCAATTGATGTCGCTGCCGACGCTGCGCATGGATATCCAGAGGACGCGGGTGACTCAGGTGGGGCTCACAGCGCGCGACGTGGCGCAGAGTGCGCTGGTTTCGCTGAGCGGCAGCTTTCAGACAGCTCCCAACTTCTGGCTAAATCCAACCAACAAAGTTACCTATCAGATGGCCGTTCAGGCACCGCCGTATAGGATGACAAACCTGCAGGACCTGATGAACATCCCGGTCATTTCCCAGCAAGGACCGCAACTGATGGGAAACCTGGTGCAGGTCAGTCCCACGGTGCGGCCGGCGACCGTCAATCATTACAACGTGCAGCCCATCATCGATGTCTACGCCAGCACGCAGGACCGCGATCTGGGCGCGGTGGCAGTGGATACACAGGAGGTCCTGAAAAGCTTCGAGGGAAAACTACCGCGAGGAACCCACATCGTGGTTCGTGGGCAGGTTTCGACCATGCGTTCATCGTTCATTGGGCTTGGCCTTGGACTGATCGGCGCGATTGTGCTGGTTTATCTGCTGATCGTGATCAACTTTCAGTCCTGGCTGGATCCATTCATCATCATTACGGCCTTGCCGGGGGCATTAGCGGGAATTTGCTGGTTCCTGCTGCTGACCCATACAACGTTGAATGTGCCGTCTCTTACGGGAGCCGTCATGTGTATGGGTGTAGCCACAGCGAACTCCATTCTGATGGTGAGCTTCGCGCGCGAACAGATGGATGAGGGTGTGCCCGCGGTTCAGGCGGCCGTGGCAGCCGGTTACACCCGTATACGCCCAGTATTGATGACCGCGCTGGCGATGATCATCGGAATGGTGCCCATGGCTCTGGGATTCGGCGAGGGTGGCGAGCAGAACGCGCCGTTGGGACGTGCCGTCATCGGTGGGTTGTTGTTTGCCACGGTTGCAACCTTGTTTTTTGTACCAAGCGTGTTCGCCATCTTCCATAGCCGGAGAGAAGCGCGGCGCGCACGAGAACAGCAGGTGTAGTCTGAAAAGGTCTTCATACACTCGGAGTGGAGCATGAAGGTGGAGAACGATCAAATACGGGAGCAACGGGAAAGTACCGGTTACGGCGGTCATCGGGTCGAAAACGAGCCCCATCACGAGACCCAGGCAGAACGCGACCAAGAGATCGCTGCGATGAAGGAGCGGTCCAGGCACCAAACGCACGCCGTTGAGCCTCCGCCCGAGGTTCTTCCTGCTGCCCCGCGCCGCGCGTTGATGGTCGTCGGCCTTGCCTTGTTGGCGTTGATCGTGGCCGGCGCGATTACTTTGATCAGTCGTGCGAGTCACGAGCAGGCATTAGCCAAGGAAACTGAGCAGCAGACGATTCCAACCGTCGCCGTAGTTCACCCATTGGCGGAAAAACCCGATGAGGAACTCGTCTTACCCGGTACCTTGCAGGCGTTTGAGGAATCACCGATCTACGCCCGCACCAGCGGCTACCTCGTTCGCTGGTACAAGGACATTGGAAGCCGCGTGAATGAGGGCGAACTGCTTGCAACCATTGATACCCCAGAGGTCGATCAGGAATTGAACCAGGCGCGCGCCACTCGACAGCAGATCGTGGCGCAACTGGAGCTTGCCAAGATCAGCGCGGACCGCTGGGAGAACCTCCGCAAGAGCGACTCGGTCTCTGCACAGGAAGCCGACCAGCAAACCAGCGGGTACAGGCAAGCGCAAGCAAACCTGGCAGCGGCTGATGCCAACGTGCGGCGTCTGGAGCAGCTTGAAGGATTCAAGAAAGTCTATGCACCATTTTCTGGTGTCATTACACGACGCAACGTGGATCCCGGAGCACTAATTAACGCCGGCGCGGGTGCCGCCGGCCGTGAATTGTTCGATGTCGCCCGGGTCGATCCGCTGCGCGTCTACATCAGCGTTCCTCAGGCTTACGCACCATTCATCCGCGTCGGGGAAGAGACGACCATAACTCTGCAGGAGTTTCCGGGAGAGCGTTTCTCAGCGAAAGTAGCACGGACCGCCGAGGCCATCGATCCGAATACGCGAACATTGCTAACTGAAGTCGATGTGCCGAACAAGTCGGGGCGCCTTTTGCCTGGCTCTTTCGGTGAAGTTCATTTCGCCATCGGCTCCGACGTCAACAAAGTCACGGTTCCGGTAAATGCAATGCTGTTTCGGTCTGAGGGCTCGCGACTGGCTGTTGTCGGACCGGACCGGAAGGTGGAACTTCGGGCCATCAGCATCGGGAAGGACTATGGGACCACCCTTGAAGTTCTCGCCGGGGTCACCACCGAAGACCAGGTAATAATCAATCCGTCCGATTCGTTAGAAGAGGGGCAATTGGTAAACCTGGCTCCTCCATCAGCGGGACAAGGTCGGGATCAATCCGCAGCCCGCCATCCCCAGACTCCGCAAAGCACGCGCACGGAAGAAAATCCGGAGCAGCCGCAGGGCGACGTGAACGACCACCCCGGGCACCAGAACCAGGATCAGCTGACTCCGAGCCGCAACAGCAAAGGACGTCAGCAGTGAAGCACGCCTCTCGCCTTGCGCTTGGTTGTCTGCTCCTTTGCAGTGGCTGCACGGTGGGGCCTCGGTATGCACGGCCGTCGGCGCCTGCGCCGACTCCCGATGCATGGAAAACGCAGCCTCCATGGGAACAGGCTGCGCCTAAAGATGCAATCCCCAAGGGCACCTGGTGGCAGATCTTTCAAGATCCTGCGCTAGACATCTATGAGCACCAACTTCTGCAGGCCAATCAATCGCTGGTTGCCGCTCGCGATCGACTCAGTCAGGCGCGATCTTTGGCACGGGTTGCCACGGCAGACTACTTCCCGCAGGTTTCCGCCGATCCCTCGGCAGTGCGGGAGCGCGGTTCTGGCAACCGCCCATTAAACGGAGCTATCACCTCCAATAGCACGTTGCCCATCCGACCTTATACCCAGAGCGTCTACACCATTCCGTTTTCGTTGAGTTACGAGGCGGATTTATTCGGCCGTGTGCGCCGCAACGTAGAAGCGGCTAACGCTTCCCTGCAATCAACGGCTTCAGATCTTGGGAATGTGCAGCTGGTACTAACCGCTGAACTCGCAGCGGATTATTTCACCTTGCGCGAACTCGATGCTGAGTATCAAGTCGTCGAGGAGTCGGTCACACTGCAGCGCAGAGCGCTCGATCTGTTGAACCGGCGACACGAAGGTGGCGTAGCCAGCGGTTTGGAAGTTGCCCAGCAGGCGACGCTGCTCGATTCTACAATTTCCCAGGCGGCGCTGGTTCAGCAGACGCGAGCCCAGTATGAGCATGCGATTGCAGTGCTCGTTGGTCAATCTGCGTCGAACTTCACTGTTCCAGTGGCACCACTCAAGACCACGCCTCCCGCGGTGCCGCTGGGAGTTCCGTCGGATGTGCTGGAGCGCCGGCCCGACATCTCAACTTATGAGCGGGATGTGGCTTATGCGAATGCCCAAGTCGGATTGGCTCGAGCTGCCTTCTACCCCCACATCACGCTGAGTGGTGCCGGAGGACTGCAGAGCACGGCCCTGAGTTCGCTGTTCAATGCTCCGAGCCTGTTCTGGTCTCTGGGGGCGGATGCACTGCAGCCCGTGGTGCAGGGCGGACGTAATCGTGCCAATCTGGCCGCTGCACAGGCTGCCTACGACGAGGCTGTGGCAAATTATCGTCAGACTGTACTCACTGCATTTCAGCAGGTAGAGGACGGTATAAGCAATTTGAGCAACTTGTCGCAAGCACTCTCAACTCAGGCTGCTGCCGTTGAAGATGCCCGGAAAGCGCTGGAAATCGCGAACAACCGATATGTGGGCGGAGTCACGACCTATCTTGACGTGATTACGGCGCAGACTACCCTGCTGAGTAACCAGCGCCTCGAAACACAGCTTCTCGGCCAGCAACTGGTCAGCACCGTTTATCTGGTCAAGGCTCTTGGCGGCGGATGGGAGTCGGGCCAGATCAAGGACGAACAGGTTCACCCGGAAGCAGGACAGATCCTACAGCAGTAGAAGCCGACCGAGGAGTTTCGAGGGTCACGGCGTAACTTTCTGGCAGGTTCCTTCGTGGTAATGCAAGCCTAACCTAATCCGTTCAGGCGTCTGACACTTGTCAGTGGTCGAGCCTGACTTGAACCACACTTGTGAGTTCCCGCTCATGGCGGTAGTCTCTCAGCGAACGTTTTAGATTCCAGCTTGCGAGGAGAAAAATCGTGGATCGAAGAATCGAGTGTACGGAAGCCTCAGCCACTCTGGACGAGGCTTTCTTTTTGGCTGGACCGAATGAGAACGATCGGGAGAACCGATGCGCCGGGGCTAGTCTGCGTCCTTGAAGAACTTGGTCGGGTCGTAATCCGGGGAGTACGATGTGGGCTGGCGGATTTCCTTATGAGAAGATTGCTGTGGTTTCTGAGTGGAGCGATTTGGCTCGGAGTGTGCTGCGCATCTGCTGGCCTCTACGCGCAAGACACAAAATCGGCTGCAGAGAAGCCGGACAAATCCCAGCCTTCCCCATCTGACCCGAAAGAGCAGCGTGCGTATTCGGGAATGTATAGCTTCCTGAAGGACGGTGAGTTTTTGCAATTGACCGTCGAGGACGGGGGCAATATTACTGGCTTCGTTTCACGATACGGGAACGGCGAGAGTGATAAAGGGGCATTTCTGGATCAATTTTTCAAGACCGGAAAGCTCGACGGGAACAAGCTCACTCTCACGACCGAAGTAGTGCATGGAGTTGCATTCGATTTTCAAGGTACGGTCGAACGGGGCGACGGGAAGAATCCCGGCGATGAGGCCTACTTCATCCTGAAAGGAACGTTGACCGAAAACATCAGTGACGCGAACAAAAAAGTCAATTCTCGCTCACGCCCAGTTGTATTCAAGATGTTCCCGCAAGATACCGCACCAGCCCCGTCCGCGAGGCAGTGAGTTACGAGTACCGGGCATTTCATCAAAACCAGGAGTTCAAGGGGCAAGCGACGGGTGAGATTTTGCCCGGCACATGGAAAATGCAACTCAGGATTGGTTTACTGTCCCGTTCGGGCTGGTGAAAGGTTTAGACCGCCCCGGGGCCTTTTGGGGGCCCCTTCAGGGACATAGATGAGATCGGGCCCTCCGTCAGGGCCAGCGGACGCTTTTGCCAGAGTCTCAGCCAGTCCGCGGTAGGAACGACTGATTTCCAGACCCTCCTGCAACACGATCGGAGTTCCATGGTCGATGGAGGGCGATATCACCTGGAATGCGTTGGGCACCTTCCATAAAACCTTGCAATTCGTGACCTGCTGAACGTCCTCCTCGCCGAATCCGGGAATCTTTTTGTAGCGATTCAGGATGATTCGCAGGCGGTCACGCCCGGTTCCTTCTTCCAGAAAATTGTGAATGCGGCTGGCGCTCCAAAGCGAAACGACATCGGTTTGGGCAACGAGCAGTACCGCATTGGATAGCTCCGAGAGCAGTTTCGTCGTGGGATCGAGACGACTGGAGGCATCAACCACAACAAAACGGTAATGATTCACAAGCAGATCGAACAGACGAGCCAGTTCGCCCGGGGTCGGTTCAGTCGGATAGGGTTGCTGGGGTCCCGCGAGAAGATGCAACCCTTCTTTCGTTGTAGTCATGAGGCCGTCGAGAAGCGAGACGTCCATGCGGTGCAGGTTCTGCAACGCGTCGAGCACGCCAAACTGCGGCCGCAGATTCAGGTGCAGCGCGGTATGTCCAATCGGAGCGAAATCGAGTAGAACAACGTCACCATGAGCCTGCTGTAAAGCCAGGGCGGTGTTCACCGCGGCGGTGGTGCATCCGGCGCCCCCTTTGGCGCTGAGGAACGTGAAAACCCGCGCCCTGCCTGCAGTTCCGAACGCGCGTGCGCGGGAGGAAGTGTAGCGCGTGAGGGCTTCCAGAAGGGCGTCAGATCCCGCGGAGGAATCGATGTACTCAACCGCGCCGGCGCGCATCGTGGCAACAATGTTGGCGGGCTGTGCGAGTTCGCCGTTGGCGAAGATCGCGATCTGCAGCGTCGTAGTTTTGATCAGCTCGATGGCGCGGACGGCTCGCTGGGCATCGCGAGGAGAAACATCAACCACAACGACTTCTGCCCGGGATTCTTGCAGCTGGCGGAGAATCGAATCGCTCGGACCGGCCGGAAAACCGACGTGACTGAACACAGCGCGTCCCAACCGCGTTCCCTCCAGGCGGTTTTGGAGTGCGGATAGTTGCTCCCGGTCCTCGCTCAGGAGGGCGACTGCGATCCCATGCATAGCGCTCTGTTCGCCGAATTCTCTCGGTGTCTGCATGTTAGAAAGAGGACAGCGCCTCCGCCAAGTGACCTAAGTAACTCAACAAACGCGTGACTGCCCTACTGCGACACACCACAGCCAGACAATGGTCGAAGAATGGCTGGGAAGGAGCACATCACGGAATGCCACCGGTCTCTTGGTTTGCAAAACATTGTATGCTCGCCGGAGATCTTTGAAAAGGGCACTTCGGCGCCATGCGTTGAGACGATGGTGCCATCACACGTACACGGGCGTTGACCCACGTTCCGGATGAATTCCTATTTGGTTTATGGACGAGCCGAAGAGTGCGAAAGTGGGCGCTCGTCGTCGGGATGCGGGTGGAGAGCTTCGACCCGCGCCATACTCAGAGCCGAGGAATCAGGCAGGTATTCGTAGCATTCCAGTCGAACTGCGACCCCAATCTTGGTTTCGGCGCGGACCGAACCGAGACCGGATGACGAGGGGCGCACCACACGCAGAATGCGTCCACGGCAGCGGACCGGCATGTTCTCACCCAAGGTAATTTCAGATGGCATGCGCAAGGTGAGTTCGATCTCCGCGCCCTCGGACAGGGGAGCATCTGTGAAGAAAAAGACTCCGCGAGAACTGAGGTCCTGGGTGAACCCGACAGCTTCAACAGGTTGCGAAACCTGCCGCAGAGACACAGGAAGGAGATAGGGGAACCGTTGTCCTACCCGGCGTTCAACCCGTACTGGAGAAGAAGTCATTGTCCCACTTCCTTTGGGGGAGCGCCGCAGAACGCAGAACAGTACTTTAACGCATGTTGCGTGCCAATAGAAGTTATAAATTAGTTGCACAGCGCAAATTGGTCATTTTAGGCAGATTTTAGGACCCCGGTCCTTATGACCTCCCGGTTGTGACAGGCTGTGGAAAATCATGGCGGGCAATCGGGCACGGTTGGACAACATTCGTGAAGAGCGAAGCCGGATCGTTTCATCTAACAGAGCGACACGTGTCTGATTCGAGATCTTTATTCGAGGATTCTACGGCGCCCAGCCGGGGCCAGGCGGCAGAACGCAACCTGAAATGGCAGGCCGCAGGCCGGGCACTGCGTCATCGTAACTTCCAGCTTTTTTTCGGCGGTCAACTTATTTCGCTGGTGGGCACGTGGATGCAGACGGTGGCCCAGTCGTGGCTCGTTTACAAACTGACCGGGTCAGGCCTGCTGCTAGGCTCTGTCGGTTTCGCCAGTCAGATCCCTGTATTTCTCTTCGCGCCGATTGGCGGGATCACAGCCGACCGCTCGAATCGCCAGCGAGTCGTCATCGGAACGCAGACCGCCTCCATGATCCTTGCCTTCGTACTGGCTGCATTGACTCTCACCCACAGAGTGACAGTCCCAGAGATCTTTGTTCTGGCTGCTCTGCTGGGTGTTGTGAATGCCTTTGACATCCCCGGACGGCAGGCTTTTCTCGTGGACATGGTGGGCAAAGCAGACCTGATGAACGCCATCGCCCTGAATTCCTCGATGTTCAATGGCGCTCGTGTAGTAGGCCCTGCCGTCGCGGGCGTACTGGTGGCGAGACTGGGCGAAGGCTGGTGTTTTTTTGCCAATGGCGTGAGTTATATCGCCGTCATTGCCGGGCTGATGATGATGAACGTGCACGCCCCGGCCAAGGCCTCGGCTCATACCTCGCCAATCGAGCACATCATTGAAGGCTTTCGATTCGTCAGAGACACAGCGCCCATTCGCGCGCTTCTTCTGTTGCTGGGCATTGTAAGCGTGACGGGGATGCCGTACGTCATTCTCATGCCAATTTTTGCGGATCGTATCCTGCACAGGGGCGGGCAGGGACTGGCGTCGATGATTGGATCGCATGATCTAGGCGCGGTGAGGCTTGGAATCCTGATGGGCGCGGCTGGCGTGGGCGCTCTCCTCGGTGCTCTGACTCTTGCCATGCGCTCGGGTGTGAAAGGGTTGGGAACCTGGGTATCCGTGTGTTGTGCAGGATTCGGTGTCAGCCTGATCCTGTTTGCGTTTTCCACCTCCTTCTGGTTGTCGGTCCTGTTGTTGCTCCCGGTCGGATACTTCATCATGCTGCAGATGGCGTCATCAAACACGCTCATTCAGGCTATGGTGCCGGATGCGCTACGCGGCCGCACGATGGCGGTGTACTCGATGATGTTCATGGGGCTCGCTCCCCTAGGCGCTCTATTAGGTGGAGCATTGTCGGATCGGCTGGGCGCCCCATGGACCGTTGCTATTGGCGGTTTGGCGGCGGCATTGGGCGCGGGGTGGTTCAGCCGGCAGCTACCCAAGGTTCGCGCCGAGGCGCGCCAGTTGATCATTGCGCAAGCTATGGCCGGAGGGCAGCCGGCCGAGGGAATGACAACTCCCGTGATCGAGGACTAAGGCCGTTTTCACTTCCGCAGGGCGCTGCGGCCAAGCGCTATCAGAAAGATCGCGCTTTTTCCGCGGGCGTGGGGCGAAAAGAAACTGACTACATCGTCGTCGTAGAAGGTTAGTCCTGAGCAGCCGAGTTTTTGCGCATACGCCGCCAGATAAAGTTTCCCTCCGAGAATTCCCGCTTCCAGTTGAACGGCACGATATCCACGGTTTCCGTAACGCTCCAGAATTCCCTTCAGATCGGCGAGGAAAAACACATCTACAGACGCATCGGCAGGAATTTGTTGCTCGAGCCCGAGATATCCGGCCTTGTCGCGGAACTCACCACGCTTCAGGAGCTCCAGGAACTTCTCCTCCCGGTGATACACGTACGCTCCTGCGGCCAATCCGACCACGTTGTTGACGATCAAGTAGAGATCGTTGAGATGGCTACCGAGGGGATCGAGGAAGTCGGCCGGAATTCCGCGAGTGGCGCGGTCGAGCATAGTAGAGAGATGGGCGAACGTGATCGGATCCCGCGAAAACTGACGGGTCGATCCGCGGCGGGCGATTACCTGTTCGATGGTGTCAGAAGGAAGCCGGGAATCATTCGGCGGAAACAGCGCCGTGGTTGTTTCCTTGGCAGGAGGCATCTCGCTGCTCGGCGTCCTGCCGCGCCAGGCGATCACTTCGGCTGCGGAATCAAGGCAGGAAGCTTCATGTATCTTGCGCATCGCTGCATAATCCACTTCTTTCGCGGAATATGGAACCACCGGTAGCGTGAGCTTCTCCGGAGGCGGTGAAGCAGATGGTGTCGCCTGCATGTGTCCTAGTGAAACCAGGGTGAATGCGACTTCCCGCCTTGTGTCCAGACCGAGCAACTCGTTGACTGGCGCATCGACAAATCCTGCCGCAATGCGCGAAGGAAGATTCATGGCTGCAGAAATCGCAAGGTAATTGGCCAGGATCGTTCCGTTGTCCCACCCGAAGTGGCGATATGTCCTTGATCGATATTTCCAGGCATTGCGCCAGTAAACACCCGTGCAAACGATAATTACAGGCGCGTGTGCCATCGAAGGATCGTCGGCGGTTGCAGCAACGATCGCCTTTCGAAAGTCTCCGGCTCGAAGCTGCCGGAGTCCGAACTCTGCCGCTCCAAAGTGATACACGCCGGCGGGCAAGACCGGCGGGCTGTCGGACAGTTGAATCCTGGATCGAATATCAGTACAGACGACGTAAAGCTCAATTTCATAGAGGGCGCCCGTGCAAGCCGCGGCGCGGAAGAAAGTTTCCCCTCCAGAATGCTTCCTGCTTTTGGTGACACCGGCGGAAAAGAACAGCACCTGGGCGAGACCTTCGAGATCTGGGACGGCTTCGCCTTCGGGCGTCCCCGGACCGGCCGCAATCGCAGAAAGAGCCGATTTGCCCGTGTCCTGAAAATCGCGCGGCAAGCGAATGACTTCCAATGTTGGATAGATCTTGAACAGGAGAGGCTTGTTCTCCCAGTCGAGAGCATGCTGGTGCAGTCGGATACTCAGATAGGAATGCTTGGTTCCGCTGTGATACTGGCGCGCCGCATCAATCTGGGTGTTTTCATTCAACGGAGGGCTCCTTGGGACGAAGGCGCTTTAGCGGTACGCCGCGGGCGGCAGACCTGTGATGCGGATTCCGGCGTGTCCTTTGTGACGAATATTGAGTCCGATCAGCAAGGCGGTAATGTTTTCGACGATGCGGGCGTTCTCCAACTTGCCGCCGTCGACCGCGCGCACCCCGGGAATCTTGGCCGCGAGTTCACGAGTGAGTTGAGAAGCATCAGCATCGTCGCTGCAAACGATGACGTCACAATCGAGACGATCATCGCCATTTAGCAAGTCTGCCGAGAGATTGTGAAATGCGGCGACCACACTCACACCCCTGGGCATCAGTTCCGCCGCTTGCTGCGCCGCCGAGCCCTGCCATACGCCGAGCGGACGTGAGGCTCTTCCGCCTACAGCAGAGGCCAGAGGTACGGTTGCATCGATCAGAATGCTTCCTTCCGTGATGGAATTCTTAAGCTGTTTGAGGAGCTTGGCTTGGCCCTCAAACGGGACGGTCAGCACGAGGATGTCGGCAGCAGCGCACGCGGTGCTGTTTTCCAGACCGGAGACGTTTGCCTGATTTCCGGCCTTGAGTTGGATCGCCGCGGCCGTCACTTGCGCGCGCTGTTCGTCGCGCGAGCCGATAATGATCGTTTCTCCGGCACGCGCCCAGCGTAGGGCGAGTCCCATCCCCGCCGGGCCCGTACCACCGATAACCGCAATCGGGCGGATCGGTCTTCCTGGCATCGAACTCATGCGAACTCGGCCTCGAGCGCCTGCTCTGCGATGAATTCGTCAAGGGGCAATTTTATGCTGATCTTTGAGTAGGTTGTGTTCCGCTCCGCCGGAATCCGGCCGATTTCCAAAATCAGTGACTGGAAGTCCTCCGGGCTGGTGTACTGGCCGGCGGTGGCTCCGGCCTCACGGGAAATATTCTCCTCCATGAGCGTTCCTCCGTAGTCATTGGCGCCAGCGTGCAGGCAGAGTTGCGAAAGCTGCCGATTCAGCTTCACCCACGAAACCTGGATGTTGTTGATCGAACCGGCCAACAGGATGCGCGCGAGCGCATGCACTTTGAGATGCTCGGCGAGGGTCGGTCCCGTACGCGATAGTCCCTGCTGGAACAGAATTGTGTTCTGGTGAACGAAGCCCAGCGGGACAAACTCGGTGAAGCCGCCGGTTTCGGACTGAATGTCGCGCAACAACCGCATCTGCCTGACCCAGTGCGCGGGAGTTTCTGCGTGCCCATACATCAGGGTCGACGTCGTGCGGATGCCGCAACGATGCGCGGTGCGGATGACCTCGATCCACTGCGCAGTCGAAAGCTTGTTGGCCGAGAGGATGTGCCGGATCTGATCATCGAGTATCTCTGCCGCTGTGCCCGGGAGCGTGCCCAGTCCGTTGTCGCGCAGCATGGAAAGGTAGTCCGCTAGCGGCATGCCGGTTAGTTCGACGCCGTAGACGATTTCCATCGGCGAGAAGGCATGGATATGCATCTGTGGGACAGCGTTCTTCACGGCGCGGAGGATGTCGCGGTAGTAGAACTTCGGCAGATTCCGCGGAAGCCCACCCTGAATGCAGACCTCTGTAGCACCAAGTTGCCAAGCCTCGATGGTTCTCTTGCCGATTTCATCCAATGAGAGGAAGTACGTGTCGGCCTCGCGCGGCCCGCGGCTGAACGCGCAGAACTTGCATCCCACGAAACAGATGTTGGTGAAGTTAATATTGCGGTTCAGCACATACGTCACGATATTGCCCGCGAGCTCTGCTCGCAGCGTATTGGCAGCCACCAGAAGTCCTACCAGGTCGTCGCCTGCGGCGTTCGCCAGTTCGTAAGATTCTTGGAGCGAGAGGGATGCGCCATCGTGCGTTTCGAGAACCTTCTCTAAAGAGGTTTGCACGCTGCGCGTCAGACGCGGTGAAATGTCAGACCATTCGAGCGAAGGAAAGGATTGAAGTTCAGATTGTGTCACATCACGGAGCATGCGTTCCTCCGGGAGACTAGCATCTCACGTCTCTCTGCTCACCACTTGGATTGCCTGTCTGCGTAAGACGTTGCAAACTAGCCTAACAGTGTAGCGGAATTTTCACCGGAACAGATCACTGGTTGCAGGACGGAGCAAGTCCTGAACGCCGCCACTTCCCGCATCATAAGGGAATCCCCGCACGATACAGGCGGGAGCGCGATTCAGTTTCCCGCAGAGAAGCCCCCCCACGCAGGCGAGTTCGTCGGTGATGGCTTCAACACTCGCTTTCAATTTGTAACCCCGGGGGTCGCGCCGGCCACGATCATCGCGCAGCGGCTTCATACCTGCAATCCCAATCGCAAATTCGGTCAGGCCCTCGCGCCAAGGACGTCCGAAACTATCTGTAATGACCACGGGAATCGGCAGCCCGGTGCGTTTCTTCAAGACCGCTCGCAGCTTTGCGGCGGAACGGTCAGGATCCTCGGGCAACAACAGTGCAGTCTTGCCTCCGTCAACGTTTGAAACGTCGATGCCGCTGTTGGCGCAGATGAATCCGTGTCGCGTCTCAGTGATCAGGACGCCATTCTTCCGACGGATCACGGCGCGGCTTTCCCGGAGCGCAAGCTCGATAACCCGAGCGTCGAGATCGTACCGCCGTGCCCACGCAACGGATTCATTCGAGGGAACAATGTTCGCCAAGTCCACCAGGCGTCCTTCGGCTTTGGACACGATCTTATGTTTGACGATGAGAATATCCCCGTTCTGAAAACGCTGCCGGTTCCGCCGCATCGCATCGAGCAGCTTGTCGGCAATGGAGTCTCCTGGAACGACTTCATCCGGAAAACGAATCGGGATGAGTCGAACCTCGCCAACCTTCTTTTTCTGGGGCATTCGCGTACGTCGGGCCAGTTCCTTTATACCGCATCTGCCGCGAACAGGTCTGCGGGAAGATTCCAGCTTCTGGCAAGGCGCTGGGCCTGGGTATCGCCGGGAAGGGACAGGAGCTGTTGCAAGTCTGCGGGGCTGTCGACGTCAACCGAAATCCCCGGCAGCTTCAAGACGACACAAGGCTTGCCGGTCGCCTGAGCGACCGCGTGATGCGGTTTGAAGCTGTCATTGCCGAAACGAAGTGGGAACAGGTTCGCGGGACGCCGCAGGGCAGCGTTGGTGCCTCGCCCATCTGCGGCAGGCACCAGCACAGTCCCTTCTGCCGGAGCATGCGCAAAGATCTCGTCGAGTTCCCATGCTTCGATCAAGGGGATGTCGGCCGGAATTACCAGCGTGCTTTTTTCGCCCCGTTCCACGCACACCCGCGTGGCCATCTCGATGGCGCCGGTTTCACCGGGATTATCGAGGTCGGCAATGACTTCGAAGCCGTACTCCCCTGCGAGCTTAATAGCGTCGGAATCTCCCGTGACGATCCCCACCTTAGGCCGGTTCTTCCACCCGTGGAGAGTTGTCAGCACATCGGTCAGCATCGCCTGTGCCAGTTTTGTGCGGGATGGCTGATCGAGGATGGATGCAAGCCGCTGCTTCGCTTCGGCCGTGTTCTTGATCGGAACCAGAATCACGGCTGCCGGTCCAGGCGGCGGAAAGCAGTATTCGTGGCGGCCTCTTCACCCACGAGACTCGCCGTTGTAAGCGACAGGGCTTCGCGCGCCAACGCGGCTTTATCTTCGGCGCTTCGCATGATCGACTGCGTACAGTGCACTCGCAGTCCGGTTTGCCGGAGTGTCTCGGCGGCGGGGGCGTCGCGGGTGTCACAGATCAGAATGTCGAGAAAATCTGCATACGCCTGCGCTACGCCGGCGATCGAACTGGGCAAGCCCTGTGCCTCCATGAGAATACCGGCGGGGCCGGCAACAGGAGCGCTGCCTACGATCGGGCTGACGGCGGCAATCTTGCCGCGGGCCCGGAGCAACGCGTCGTGAATGCCGGGAACCGCGAGTATCGGCCCGATACTCGTCACCGGATTGCTCGGGGCGATCAGAACCGCGTCGGCGTTTGTAATGGCATCGATCACACCAGGGGCTGCTTCCGCGTCGGATGCTCCAGCGAAGCGAACTGACTTAACAGGATCCTGATACCAGCGCTGCACGAAGTACTCTTCGAAACTGAGTTCGCCGACTGGCGTATCCACGCGGGTTTCTACGCGCGAGTTACTCATCGGTAGCACGCGCGCCTTGACTCCCAGCTTCCCAGAGATGACTGCCGTCGCTTCCGAAAGCGTCTTGCCCTCGGCGAGAAGCCTGGAACGCAGCAGGTGCATGGCTAGATCGCGATCACCGGTGTGGAACCATGTGGGCTCGCCGAGTTGCCCCATCGCCTGCAGGCAAAGGAACGTATCGCCCTTCACGCCCCATCCGCGTTCCCGGCTCAGCATGCCCGAGAGCACGTAGGTAATCGAGTCGATATCCGGCGAAACGTAAAGGCCCCACCACATCAGATCGTCGCCCGTATTGACGACAATCGTCATCTCCTCGGCTGGCATGACTTGCCGCAGGCCATCGACAAACTTTGCGCCGCCAGTGCCTCCGCTCAGGACGCAGATCATGCTGCCCTCCGGACCAGTAGATCGTTACCGATGGTGGCCTGGACTCGCTCCGACAGCAGACCCGACTTGGCGGTAATAGACGGCACAAATTCTGGATATACCGGCAATCGTTGGCGCAACTCGCATCCTTTCGCTTCGGTGCGCAGGCGCAGTTGCTCCAAGTGCGGCCACGGCTTTTCTGGATTGATGAAGTCAGGAGTCAGCGGCGAAACTCCTCCCCAGTCGTTGATGCCTGCCTCGATCAACTCTTCATAGTATGGCGCGGACAGGTTCGGAGGAGCCTGAATATTGACCTCGGGGAGTAACAAGCGAGCTACCGCTATCGTTCGCAGCATGTCGCCCTGACCCGGCTCCGGCCACTTGGCCATTGGAGTAGTCGGCTTTACGCGGAAATTCTGCACGATTACTTCCTGAATGTGGCCGTAACGCTCGTGCAATGCGCGGATCGCGAGAAGCGTATCGATGCGGTCTTCCACTGATTCTCCGATACCGATCAGCAAGCCCGTGGTAAAGGGGACGTGCTGCTTTCCGGCTTCCTCGATCGTCCGCAAGCGCTTCGCGGGAACTTTGTCCGGGGCATTGTCGTGGGCTCGCCCGGGCCCGAGCAGATCGGTGTTAGTTGTCTCCAGCATCAAGCCCATGCTGGGAGAGACCTCCGCCAGGCGGGCCACCCATTCGCCGCTCAGGAGACCGGGATTCGGATGTGGCAGCAGGCTCGTCTCCCGCAAAACAAGCTCACACATGGCTTCCAGATAGTGCAGCGTCGACTTATAGCCGAGATGGCGGAGTGTGTTTCGCATTTCCGCAAAGAGGAGTTCCGGCTTATCGCCGAGGCTGAACAAGGCTTCGGTGCAGCCTAGCTTCTCGCCGACTCGAGCGACTTCCAGCACCTCGTCGGGCGTCATGGTGTGAGCCCCGGGATCGCCCGGATCACGCCGGAAAGTGCAGTATCCGCAGTAATCACGGCATAAATTCGTCAGGGGCAGGAACACCTTGCGCGAGTAGGTGATCGCCCTGGGCTTGAACTGTTCCTTGGCAGCGCGCGCGGCTGCGAGCAGAGATGGGAGATCGTCGTCGCAACAGCCGATTAGCTGAAGCGCACCCTCGCGTGAGACCGGCAAACCAGGCCGTAACTCGGACAGAATCGCGGTGCAAGCGTTCCCAGGGGGCATAATCGGCGAGACAGTCACGTTGCATCGAATGATACAACGGCCCGCCATGGTAATGTAGGCGGTTGCCGAATACCATGTCCCTGAATCCAAGCGAGTTCCGCAAAGCGATGGGAACCTTCGCCACTGGGGTGACCATCATCACGGTTGACCTCGATGGCGAGGTGCATGGGATGACCGCCAACGCGTTCACCTCAGTTTCGCTGGATCCCATGCTGGTACTGGTCTGCGTGGACCATAGCACGCGCACCCACGCCCATCTGCATGCCAAGAAGCGGTTCGGGATCAACGTGCTCTGCGACGATCAGCGGGCGATTTCCGAGTATTATGCGCGTCCCGAGCGCACGCATGAGCACGCTGAAGCCGAAGCAGGAGCCCGCTTTGAGCGCACCAGCCATGGGACGCCGGTACTGCATGGCGCGCTGGCGTACCTGGAGTGCCGCCTGCAGTCGGCTCAAGAAGCCGGAGATCACACGATCTTCATCGCCGAAGTCGAAGATTTGGTGTTGCGAGAAGGGGATCCGCTGCTCTTCTTCCGGGGAAAGTACCGCAAAGTTGGCGAAGAAGTGGCGAAGTAAGGATGTCACTTTTCCCGTGTCAAAACATCTAATGGATGTATAGAAAACATTGGGGAGTGGGATTCATTATGGAAAACACAGCAACGGAAAAAGTTGTCAGATCTGAGGGCGAGTGGCGCAAGCAACTTAGCGCAGAGCAATATCATGTAGCACGCGAAGCCGGCACGGAGCGCGCCTTTACCGGCAAATACTGGAACAATCACGAGACCGGGATGTATCACTGCGTGTGCTGCAATGCGCCGCTGTTCAGCTCGAAAACGAAGTTCGATTCCGGGACGGGCTGGCCAAGCTTTTTCGAGCCGGTTGAGAACGGCGGAGTCGTCGAACATCGCGACAGCAGCTACGGCATGGTGCGAACCGAGGTCCGCTGCGCCAAGTGCGATGCGCACTTGGGACATGTCTTTGAGGACGGTCCGGCGCCCACGGGACTGCGCTACTGCATGAATTCGGCCTCGCTGGATTTCAAGCCTGAGGAGAAGAAATAACCGCCCGCACAGCGGCACCACAAAACAAGGCACGCCTTCCGGCGTGCCTTCATTGTTCTACTCGACAAAGTCTGGTTATGCGCTAGCGGTGGCTGCCAGAGCTTTGGGCTGTTCCTGCTTCTGCTCCTGCTTGCCCTGATTCTTGCCTTCGGCACGAACCTGGATTCCGCCCTTAAGCGCCGCGCCATCTTCTACGCTGATGCGCACCGTGGAAATGTCTCCGCTGACGGCGCCTTCGGCGCGGATGTCCACTCGGTCACTGCACTCGATATTCCCGTTCACCTTGCCCATGACTACGACTTCGCGGGCCTGGATGCTGGCATCAACTTTGCCGTTGCGGCCGACGGTGACACGGCTCTCGGGCATGATGATCTTGCCTTCAATGCGGCCATCGATATAGAGCGCCTCGGAACCGGTAATCTCGCCCTTGATGACCAGGGTGCGTCCGATGGTCGCCTGATCGACGGGGGCGGTGACGGTCTTGACGGGGTTAAGCGTGTTGGGGTTGGAAGCCGGCGTTCCGGACTTCAGGAATGAGTTCTCCGACGACTGAAGCATGCGACCTTCCTTGGGTTCCCGCCCGGCGCCCTGCTCGCGCCTGACACCATTCCAGCGGTTGGTCTTGAAATTTGTGGCCTGCGGGGTGCGTGGCCACCTGGCCACCCTGACTATCGCACAGGCGTAAGAGCAGGGGAGAGATTACGGAAGGTGGTGTACATACGCGGAGAGTATCGACTGAATTGGTTGGTCATCCTGAGGCTCGCGTCCTTTGCGGGCCGCAGGACCTATGCAGTCGTTGCTGGCCCGAGGGCCCTACTCGGAAAGTTCCAATTCGTGCGAGAGTCCCTCCCATTCTTCAAGGAGATGGGCGTGATTGGCTTTTCGTTGATCAAGTTCCTGTGATTGGCGTTGAGTTTCCTCGGAGCTCACAAAACTCTGCAGCGCAGTTTCCAGGCGGGCGATTTCATCCTCGGTATGGCCAATTTTTTGCTCTATCTCGGCGATCCGATCTTCCATTTGTTTGCGCTTGATCGGATTCAACCGTTTCTTCGGTTGCTCTGCCGTTGGGGCGCCACTGCCGTTGGGGGGTGCAGGCAGCGCCGGATCCCCACTTCTGGCAACGTCGGCTGGTGGTGGGGCACCTACTGTTTCTTTTGCTTTTACAATCCCCGGAACATCATCCAACGTGGGTGCGATGTGCTGGCCGCCCTGCTTGCGCCACAGGTAGTCTTCGTAATTGCCCGGGAAGATTTCCACCTTGCCGTCGCCGACTTCGAATACGCGCGTCGCCAGCTTATCGATGAAATATCGGTCATGCGAGACGAAGACCACCGTGCCCGTGTATTTCATCAGCGCTTCGAGCAGAACATCTTTGGCGCGCATGTCAAGGTGGTTCGTGGGCTCGTCGAGCAGCAGGAAATTGGCCGGATGCAGTAACAGACGGAGCAGGGCATAACGGCCGCGCTCTCCACCAGACAGGACACCGATCTTCTTAAAGACATCGTCCTCTGAGAACAGAAAGCACCCGAGCAGGCTGCGCAATTCCGTCTCGGTCGAGCGTGGAGAGAGCGCCCCCAGGTCGTCGATGATGCGGGCGCCCGGATCAAGCTCCTTATATTGGTCCTGGGCAAAGTAATCAGGTTGCACATTATGCCCTAGCCGGAATTCTCCGCGGGTCAGGGGTTCGGTACCAGCGAGCAGTTTGATTAATGTCGACTTGCCTGCGCCGTTCACTCCGACCAGGGCAATCCGGTCACCGCGCTCGATCATGAAGCCTACATTCCCGAAGACCTCTTTGGGTCCCGACCCATTCCTGCCGGGATAGGTCTTTGCCACGGCCTCGAACTCAGCGACGATCCTCCCGCTGGCCTTCGGCTGAGGGAACGAAAAATGGATCGTCTTCTCCTCTGGCGGAACCTCGATGCGCTCGATGCGCTCGAGTTCTTTGATCCGGCTCTGCACTTGCTTGGCTTTGGTCGCCTGATAGCGGAAGCGGTTGATGAACACTTCCAGTTGCTCGATGCGCTCGCGCTGGTTCCTGTAAGCAGCCTGCAGTTGTTCGTTTCGCTGCGTCTTCTGAGCTAGAAACTTGTCATAGTTGCCCGTGTAGAACCAGAACTTCTTGTTCCAGATCTCGACGATCTTATCGACGGTTACGTCGAGAAAGTACCGATCATGCGATATCAATAAAAACGCGTACGGATAGTTCTGCAGATATTCTTCCAGCCAGTTGCGGGCTTCCAGATCGAGGTGATTAGTCGGCTCGTCGAGCAGCAAAAGATTGGGCTTCTGTAGCAGGAGTTTCGCCAGCGCCAGCCGCATCTGCCATCCGCCGGAGAACTCGTCGGTCTGGCGCTGCCAATCTTCCTTTCCAAACCCCAGGCCCATCAGAACCCTGCCGACGTCGGCTTCGATCGAGTATCCGTCGCGTGTCCGGAACTCGTGCTCAACACGCTGATAGCGGTCCGCCACCGCCTCGTACTCGGGACTGGTGTGATCCAGTTCCGCCATGCTGTGCGTCAGGGTTTCCAGTTCCCGCTCCATCGCCCGCAGATCGTCGAATACCGACATGCACTCCGCGAATACGGTCCGGCCGGAGAGAGTCAACCCATCTTGCGGAAGATACCCAGCGGAAACGCCCTTGGCGATCGTCAGCGATCCGTAGTCGAAAGTATCTGACCCGGCGAGGATCTTCATCAGCGTGGACTTGCCGGTACCGTTTCCGCCGACCAAGCCGAGGTGGTCATGGTTGGGAATCAGCCAGTCGACATTTTCAAATAAAAGTTTGTGGCCGAATCGTTTTCCGGCCCCGGATAGCTGAATCATGGGACTGGAATTATCGTAACAGGGGTCGAGGCTGCAGATGAGGAAGCATCCAACAGACCATCGACCGATCGCCGCTTCTCACGCCGCTTCTTGCGTGCCTGGTCTGATGTTCTGGTTCACTCGGAAGAAATTCGTGGGATCGTATTTCTTCTTGATTGCGGCCAATCGTGCCAGATTCGAACCAAATGCCGTCTTGATGACGTCGTCTGCTTCAACATCGAGCGCCGAAAGCAAGTGCGCGTTTTGCGAGAATGGCCGCAAGATTTCCTCGCCGGTTCGGGCCCAATCGCGGTGTAGTTTAGTCTGCACAGAATCGGTCCATTGAGCAATGAACAAGATGTCCCAGGGCAGATGGCGGTGAGGGAATGCGGTGGCATCGTTCGAAAGCCGGCCGGCGGCGCCGCCGTAATATTCGAGAACGGTACAGGAAAGCGGGGACTGCAACCCGTTGGTGTGCTCCACAATCGCAGAGATGGCGTCGTCCGGCAATTCCCGCTGCAGTGTGGACTTCCAATAGTTATGATTCCCGTCCGGAAAGGAAGCAGCCAGCAGCGACTGCATCGCGGGAAACGGCATCGGCTGGATGCCATCGAGAATCGGGCTTCCGAACTTGCGCAAGGGTTGGAGAACGCGTTCGCCGTCGGCAACGTTGCCGCAATAGCAAGGGATCACCCCAACCAGCGGCGAACCGTCCGGACCGTGGAGGAGAGCCACATAGGCCGTGAGTTCGTCCGGAGCAGACGCCATGTAATCCCGGAAATGGCGGATAACGTCAACGGCCGCAGCCCGAGGATAGAGCAGAAGGCCTCCTAAGATCGTCGACACCGGGTGAGCCTGGAACTCAAAACTCGTTACCACACCGAAATTTCCGCCTCCGCCACGGAGTGCCCAGAACAAATCGTCGTTTTCGGAAGTGCTGGCCGTAAGTACCTTTCCGTCGGCGGTCACCACTTGCGCAGATAACAGATTGTCGATGGACATGCCGTACTTGCGAATCAGCCAGCCGACGCCGCCTCCGAGAGTCAGCCCGCCAATGCCGGTCTTGGGCACGATGCCGCACGGCACCGCGAGCCCGAAGACGTGGGTTTCGCGATCAATGTCACCAAGAGTTGCTCCGCCTTGAATGCGAACCCTCCGGGTTGCGGGGTCCACAAAGACAGACTTCATTCGTGACAGATCAATCACCAATCCGTCGTCGCAAAGCGCACGGCCGCCCACGTTGTGTCCGCCGCCACGGATCGCCGTCAGCAGGTTGTTCGTGCGCGCGAAATTGACGGCGGCAATCACGTCGGCGAGACCTGAGCACCGAGCGATCACGTTAGGATGTTTGCTGATGCTCGCATTCCAGATCTGACGGGCTTCGTTATAGCCGGCGTCCGCTGGCTCAAAAACCTGACCCTGAAATGCAGAACGGAAGGACTTGATATCGACCCCAGGCATAATGGGGCAGAATTGTACCTTAATGTCGAGGACCTTACATTGCGATGAGTGTCGTTATGGCCAGACTACCGAGGCAATCGGGTCTTTAACGAAAGGGCGGGAAGTGCGTACTCCCGGGTACACTCCCCACAGCTCGCTGTGGAACTGGATGCGCTCCAGCGCGCGGTCGATTACAGCCTCGACTTCGTGAAAGTACTTCACTTCGCGCCCCTTGGCGAGACGGCGCTTGGCTTCTTCGGGGCTGAACCACGTCGGCTTCCGGTTTGTCTCATCCGGCTTGCGCATCTGGTGAACTTCCATCAGGAACGCCTTGACCACGAATTCCTGCACGCCGCCGGGCTGCCAGAAGACGCCCTTGGAATGAATGTAGAGATGAAAATGACGCGGTTCGATGGTCCCAATGGCACCGGCCTCTTCCGCGGCTTCGCGCTCGGCAGCCTGGCTATGGGAGAGCCGCGGGTCGGTCGATCCCTTGGGGAAGGTCCACTTGCTGCCCCCGTTGGTATTGACCAGCAGGAATTCGATTGCCGTGCCTTTCCGCCGATAGCAGACAGCTGCCACTTGCAACGGCAACGACTTTCCATCCCGGGGTGATGCCATGCCTCGCACCTCGAAATTGTAGGTTACATGCAAGATATTTCACGAATGTTAATGTGCAACAAAAAATGTGCACTCAGAGACGCGGAGGTAACCTATCGGTAACGAGAAACCAAGTAGACGCCCGTCTACCAGTCTCCCCAATGCGCCGCCGTCATCTGCTGGAACTTCATTTTCCAGGAGTCCCCCTGCTTCACCCAGACCGTCGTGAAGTGCTGATATCGCGGCGGCGGTCCCTGGTCCTCCGCAGGCGGCACGCGAAAAACCACGTTATACGTAACGATCGCGACTCCCTCTCCAGCCGGAACGACCTTCATCTCGTAGGCTTGAATGTCGGAGCCGGGCTGGGCATATTCATCAACCATTTCCTGGCGCCCATAGAGTTGGCCGTCGTAGGAAACGTAGGAAAAGTCGCTGGTCAAGGTCTGTTTGAAGAAGGCAACATCGCCTTTCTTCGCGGCCGCAATGAAGCCATGCTCGGCGTCAAGCAGCGTCTTCTCGAAACCGCTGGGTCCGCTCTCGGTCTTGGCTTGTCCAATTCTTGCGAGGCCAATCCCACTCGTAAGCAAGAGTAGTCCTAACGCAATAGATTTCATTGTCGCCCCCGTGCTCGATTCCATGCTTCTCAGACCCCAGAAAGGGCCTTCGGGATCGGAGTGCCAGACTTGATTCTGACTGCGTTCAGCCGCGAATCCTAGTGGCTAATTCGGCGCGAGGCACGGCAACCTGCTCCCCGGAGGCCAGGTTCTTCAGGGCGAACGCATCCGCCCTCACTTCATTCTCGCCGACGATCAGGATGTACTTCGCCCCGATCTTGGTGGCAGCCTCGAACGATTTCTTCAGCCGGAACGAATCATCGCCTAACTCAACGACCAGGTCGTTCCTGCGCAGCTCACGCGCGAGCCGGGCCGCATCGCCGTTCATTCCCGCCATTGGAGCGATGTACACATCCGGCCTGCGCAGAACGTTCTCCGCCGACATTTTTTCCTGCAGCGACAAGACCAGGCGGTCTTCGCCGATGGCAAATCCGATGCCGGGCGCCGGCGGGCCGCCTAGAGCTTCCGAGAGCCCGTCATAACGTCCGCCGCCGAGGATCGCATTCTGCGCGCCCAGCGCACCGTGGGTAAACTCGAAGGCAGTTCGTGTGTAGTAGTCGAGTCCGCGCACCAGCCGATCGTTGATGGAAAACGGAACGCCGACCTTCGTCAAGATGGCCCGCACGGCCTCAAAGTGTGTGCGGCAACCTTCATCCAGAAATTGGCTGATGCGCGGCAGCTTCTCGATGATGGGTTGATCCTCGGGAACCTTGCAGTCAAACACGCGCAGAGGATTCGTGACGGCCCGGCGCTGGCAGTCGACGCACATCTTGTCCTTGACGGGTTCTAGCGCCTGGCGCAGCGCTTCGTTGAACTTTTCCCGGTCGCTTGGGCACCCGACAGAATTCAACTGCAGACTCCAGTCGGTGATGCCAAGACGGTCGAGCAGCGTAGCCAGCATCTCAAGGATTTCGGCATCGCGCGCCGGGGACTCGCTGCCAGCAGACGATGGCCCGATAATCTCGGCGTTAATTTGATAAAACTGCCGGTAACGGCCCTTCTGGGGACGCTCACGGCGGAACATCGGGCCGATCAAGTAAAGCTTGTTCAGTCCTCGATCCCACAACTGGCGCTCGATGTAGGCCCTGACAATCCCTGCCGTAGCCTCTGGACGAAGAGTTAAAGATTGGCCTTTTTCGCTGGCTGCTCTGCCGCGGTCCTCCCAGGTGTACATTTCCTTGGAAACAATATCGGTCTCTTCCCCCACACCGCGCGCGAACAACGCCGTCTCCTCGAAGATAGGCGTGCGAATCTCCTGAAAATTGTAGGCGCGGAAGACATCGCGGGCTATCGTCTCCACAAAGTTCCACACCGCCGTCTCCGGCGGCAAAAGATCCCGAGTTCCTCGAACAGCTTTAATCAACTTTTCTATCCCTTTCCCAAGGGGTCCCGGAGGGCCTCTGATCGCCCGCCGCGCAAAACACCTACTTCTCCCTCAAATACTCATCTTTGTATTCAAGATAATTCCTCGCATACCGCAGGATGGTTTCCTGTTCGGACTCTTCGAGCTTCCTCCGAAACTTTCCTGGCGATCCCATCCACAACGAACCCGGCTCAACAATCGTCTTCTCGGGAATCAATGTCCCCGCCGCAATGATCGATCCCGCGCCAATCCGTGCACCGTTCAGAATGATCGTTCCCATCCCGATGAGGCAGCGATCCTCAATCACACAGCCGTGCAGAGTAACGGAATGGCCCACGGTTACGTATTCGCCTAAATAGACACCCCATTGCTGCTTCATGCCATGCAAGACGCTATTGTCCTGCACGTTGGAATAGGCGCCGATCCGGATCTCGTGTACGTCGCCGCGCACTACGGCGTTCATCCACACCGAAGCTTGTTCGCCGAGTACGACGTCGCCGATAATCTGTGCCGACTCATCCACGAAACAACTGGCTGGAATCGTCGGCCGCACCCCTTTGTAGGATCGGATCACATTTTCGCCTGTCGTTTCTTGCGAAGATAAAAACACTCACCATACCAGATTTTACGAACGGTGTGCTCAATCCGACCTTTATCAGGCCGACAGAGCCTTTTTTCGGCGGCTTGCATAGTTTGTGACAGCCTGGCGACGCGCTTCTGACATTTCCCCTCGGTTTTTACAAGGTCAGGACGCAGGTATGACACGCAGCATTTCGCCGCTTCGTACTCTCAATGCTGTAAGCGGATTGCACAGCGGACGCAAGCTGATTGAGAGCCTCAAGGCAGCACCACGAACCACCAGTTCTGGGTCGATCCGGGTAATTCGCAAAGGAGGAAACAATGAATCTCAAAACCCTGACCTTCAGGGCAGTGATACTCGGGTGGCTCACGATCACGGGTGCTTCTTCACTTTTCGCCCAAACCACGGGTTACTCGCAAACGAATCTGGTCGGCAAGACAGCGGGCGTGGCCAACCATACGGATCCGCAGCTTTCCAACCCATGGGGTATCTCTTTTATTCCCGGACAGCCATTCTGGATTGCGAACAACAACGGCGGCACCTCGACGGAGTACGACGCTCAGGGAAACAAGGTTCAGCCCACAGTAACCATCCCGGTCGCTGCGCACAACCCATGCCCCCAGGGATGCCCAACAGGAACGGTTGCCAACGATCAGGCCGGAATATTCGGCAACGCGTCTTTCATCTTTGACACGGAAGACGGAATCATCGCCAGTTGGACCGGGCAAAACAACGCAATCACGGTAGTGGACAATTCTGCCGCGGGTGCCGTCTACAAGGGATTGGCTGTTCTGACCAACATCGAGGGCACGTTCCTGCTCGCCGCCAACTTCAACAGCGGCAAGATTGATGTCTTCGATGGCAACTTCAATGCAACGCACCTCGTGGGCAATCTGACCGATTCAAACTTGCCTGCCGGATACGCTCCGCATAACGTCAAAGTGATCGACAACGTGATCTTCGTGGCCTACTCCGTGCAAGACACAGCGAAGCACGATCCCGTGATCGGAGACGGATTGGGCATTGTCGACGCCTTCGACATGGAGGGAAACTTCAAGGGCACCTTCGCGACCGGAGGAACTTTGAACGCTCCATGGGGCATCGTTACCGCTCCTGCATCATTTGGGGATTTCTCCAATGACGTGCTGATCGGCAACTTCGGTGACGGCAAGATAAACGCCTACACCACCAGTGGCCAGTTCGTAGACCAGGTCAAAAACTCGGCGGGCCAGGTCATTGCGACCCCTGGCCTGTGGGACTTGGTGTTTGGCGCAGGCGGTACCGGTGATCCCAACACTCTGTACTTCACCGCCGGTGGCTCCGACCAGACGAACGGGTTATTCGCCACTTTGGTCCCCGCCACTGCTGCCGGTACGGATTTCTCCCTTAACCTCTCGGCGCAAAGCGTCACCCTAACCGCAGGAGGCTCGACGACGCTCATGATTGGGTCGGCCGCCGTCGGCGGCTTTAACAATCAGATCACCCTCTCGTGCGCGCAAGCCTCGGGATTGACCTGCAGCTTCAACCCCAACACTATTACACCCGGCGGAAGCACGCCGTCGTCGACGCTGACAATTTCTGCTGCCTCTACCCCTCCAGGTGGAGGCTACGGCGGACATCCTGGCATGTTGCTGCTGTCGGGTATTGGCCTGTTCGGGACAGTCCTCCTGTCAAGCCGGAATAAAGGATCGGCGAACGGAAAAAGCCTAATGCTGATCGCAGTTCTGGCGCCACTGGTTACGGGAATGACCTTTACGGTCGCGTGCGGGAGATCCTCCAAGAACTCGCCAACCACTAACCAGGCAACTCTCACGATCACGGGCACCTCAGGCGGCGTAAGCCACTCGGTCCCGGTGTCGGTCACAATCCACTAACTCAGAAACGCGAACTCAAATGCAGCCCCGGACGCCTCGTCCGGGGCGAGTCGCGCAGCGACGAGGACGAAACGCAAGAGCCACCACCGTCGCCAGTTCCGTTCCCACTCCGGGAATAATCTTCAGAATATTTCCTGCAATCACAGAACGACTCCCGCCTCCGATGCTATACAGGGCTGAGTTTCCTTTTTGCGGAGGAGTTTCCCGGCCGCGCCTCGCGAGATGCGCCCTCCGGTCCTCCTCCGTGACACGTACCCGCGCGCGTTCCGGTAACGAGCGTGGATCATTCCCTCCGAGCATATCTCGCATGCAGGGGCGACCTTATGCTCGCAATCCGCACTGCCCTCTCTCTGTTGGCTGCTTCCCTTGTTGCTGTTCTGATCTCGACCTCGATTGCACTGCAAGCCCAAGACTCTGCAACAGGAACAATCCGTGGCACGGTAGTCGACCCATCCGGCGCCCGCGTGCCACAGGCGCTGATCGTGGTCGTGAACGCCGGCACTGGCCTGCGTTTTACAGCCAGCAGCGATTCCGAAGGCCGCTTCGTCTTCGACGTATTGCCTCCAGGAGATTACACCGCTCGCGTGGAAGCGCCCGGCATGTCGCCCCAGATCACGCCGCAGATGCACGTCGATGTAGGCGGAACTGCGGAACTCACGTATCACCTCAAAGTCGCCGGTGCGGAGGAAAGCCTGACAGTTTCCGGGGCGCAAGCCATGGTCGAGACCAAGCCTGCTGCAGTTTCCATGTTGCTCGACGAGCGTTCGCTGAATGATTTCCCGCTGAATGGCCGCCGGTTCTCCGATCTCACTCTCTTCTCTCCCGGAGTGACTCAGGATCCGCGGGGGCTAACTTCCGCCACGAACGGAGATCTCTCCTTCGGCGGCATTCGCGGGTTTCAGAACACCTTCCTGGTGGACGGCAGCGACTACAACAACGCTTTCTTCGCACAGGCGCGCGGGCGCTATCGCGCGCCCTATACGTTCTCGAACGAGGTCGTTCAGGAGTTCCGGGTGTCCTCAAATTCCTACGGCGCCGAACAAGGACGCTCCGGCGGAGCAGTGATAAATGTGGTCACCAAGTCGGGCACAAACCACCTGCATGGAACGGCGTTCTACTATCTACGCGACAGCTCATTTGGAGCCTCGCTTCCCTTCCTCGCCTTCAAGCCGCACAATCGCCAGCAGCAGGTCGGAGGAACCATTGGCGGGCCTCTCAAACGCAACAAGGTCTTCTTCTTTGCTGGTTTCGATCAACACATCTTTCACGTGCCCAACGTCGTCGAGTTCCTGGACGGCAGTTCGCGAGTGATCCCCCAACCGGGTACCGGTCCCTATACCCCTGGAGACTACGAAGCAACGGACCAGGCTCTGGTTTTTACGGCAGCGGCGCAACTGACTTCCTTGACCGGAGAATACCCCGCCGCGCAAGTCGGCAACTCCTCTTACGCGAAACTCGACATCAACCTGACTCCACGCAACCAACTCGCCTTTCGTGTGAATACGACTCGTTACTGGGGAACAAATAACGTGTTCCTCGATCCGGCCAGCCCCGTGAGTTACGACTCCATCAGCAATAACGGTCAAGAGCAGGTCTCAGCAGAAACGATGAACTTGTCGCTGACGTCCAGCCTTACGCCACGACTGATCAGCCACTTCCGTGCCCAGTTTTCGTACGATCGGCAGCAGTCCTACAGCAACACCAGCGATGTGCTGATCAAGATCCCCACCATCCTCGATGGAGTAGGCCGATCCAACCTTCTTCCGCGCCAAACCCGCGAGCACCGACTGCATCTCGCCGAGACCATCAGTCTGGACGGTCCGCGCCACACCTGGAAGTTCGGCGGAGACGCCCTGCTCACGAAGATCTATGATTTCTTCCCTAGCCAGCAGAGCGGAGAATATCTCTTCTATCCCATCAAGGTGGACCCGTTCACCTTTCAACCCAGGGAAGCCGGACTTCAACTCACGCCTCTCCGCGCCTACGCGCATCAGGTGCCACATTACTATTTGCAGAACTTTGGCAGTGCCGCGTCGCATCCTGACACCAACGAATACGCCGCCTTCGCCCAAGACACGGTGCGCGTCACCAACCGGTTGGCTGTCAATCTCGGTGTCCGTTGGGATCTGCAGACATTCACTACGGCAGGGCTGATCTCTAACCCGCTGTTCCCACCATCGGGCAAAGTCCCGTTCCAGCCCTACAATTTCGCACCACGCGCCGGATTCGCTTATTCATTCGGAGATAGGCGCCCGCTCGTAGTCCGCGGCGGATACGGAATTTTCTTCGTTCGGATTCCCCAGATCTACAACTCGATCATTCAGACGGAAAACGGCGTCACCGATTCTCAAGTCTTCCTTCGCAATAACGATTACTACGATCACCAGGTCTTCCCCGCGTATCCCAATCCGTTGGTAAGCTGCCCGATGAACTCGGAAAGCTGCAGCTTACCCCCCGGATTCACCCAAGGCGTGACACACAGAGTCTCCGCCTTCGCACCCGATTTCGTAACTCCTCGCGTCCAGCAATCCAGCCTTACGTTGGAGAAGGAAGTTGTGAACCGAACCGCCGTTTCTCTCTCCTTGCTGAATGTCCGGGGAGAGCATCTCATCCGCGCCCTCGACGTAAACCTCCCCCAGCCAATCGCGCTTACCTATCCGATCTTTGATTCGACAGGCTCGGTCTTTGAGGACGCATACTATCGAGTCGACTCATTCGCAACCTGGCAATTCAGTCGAACGCTCGACTGCCCGTGGCCGCCCTGCATCAATCCCCTGGGACGCCCGATAGCCGAACTGGGCGCCATCAACGAATTCCAGAGCGCGGCTTCTAGCAACTACAGCGGCGCAACGCTTTCCGCAAACCGCCGAATCGCGCGCGGCACTTACTTCCGCCTGTCTTATACCTACTCCCGCGCGATCGATGATGGCCAAGACGCTCTGGTCGCCGGCCAACCGGCCACCGTCCAGAACTCCTATGAGCCCTATGCCGAGCGCGGGCCTAGCGTTACTGACCAGCGTCATCGGCTTGTGTTGGCACTTTCCGCAGAGCCGCGTTTCTTTCACCGCGGCCATGAACTCCTGGGCCGCTTTTTCAATGACTGGAAGATTTCCTCGGTTGTGAACTACGGCTCTGGACGGCCCGTCAATGCCACAGTCTCCGGCGACCCCAACCAGGATGGCAACGACCTCAATGATCGCCTTCCAGGGTACAGCCGAAACGCATTCACCGGCCCCGATTACGCCACAACCGATCTTCGTATCACACGAATGATCCGTTTTCGCGAACGGTACAAACTCAATCTTATGGCTGAGTCATTCAATCTCTTCAATCGCGATAATCAGCGAGTCGCCATTACTTCCAATGGAATGATCGCAAATGCGAGCACATTCGTTGAGAGTTCGGTCACGCCAAATCTCGCGCCTTACCCCGGCTACTACCAACTGCCAAACAACTTCATGAAGCCGAATGCAGCCTATGCCCCCAGGCAGATTCAACTGGCGATGAAATTCGTGTTCTGAACAGGACGTGTAGCGACAGCCGCCTCGTCTGTCCCGCGATGGCGAAGCCGAGTGGAGCGCCGCTCAGTGTATAGGTATTAAAACGTTTGAAAAGCTGAAAATCTGCATTCACCTTCCAGCCGTTTCCGTTATACTGCCCCGTCATGAAGACCCCACCCATCTCCCGTCGCGAGTTCCTCGCCACTGCTAGTGCGGCGGCCACATTGACCGCAATGCCCAACCCGGTTCTTGCCGCTGTCAGCAGCACGACGCTACCCGAAGAGCTTGCGACCATCCGCATATCCTCTTCCGCGAAGCCGATCCTCTTCGATCCCGACCAGGCACTCGGCAGTTCCATGGACATCCTTTCGCACGAGATTGTCGAGAAGATCTACACCCCCGAGATGGTCAAGCAGTGCCTCTCAGCCGGATGGGGACCGATTACCTATCGCCAAAACACGGAACTCTCGATCGGAGCCTGGCATTGGAATCCGAGCGGGACCTGGAGCGACGCCGCGAACCAGCGCGGATATTTCACGGGCAGCACTGGGCTGAAAGAACCTATCCGCCATTCGTACGGTTACCCACTGCCGCATCGCGGCCATACGCGCAATGGCGGGTCCGAGCACGGATATTCGCGCCTGACAGACGGAAATTCAGAAACGTTTTGGAAGAGCAATCCCTACTTATCGAGCAAATTCACCGGACAACCCGACTCCGCACACCCGCAATGGATCGTCATTGATCTGGGGTCGCATGAGCGCGTCTCGCACATCCGGATCGACTGGACGGATCCGTGTGCTCGGCGATACGAAGTGCAGTATTGGGCCTCGGAGAAAACCGGCGGCGAAGCTCCGTCGCCCATGGAGCGGCCAACTACAGGCCTATGGGCCGCATTTCCCCAAGGAGCAGTCTCTGACGGCAAGCCCGGCGTCGCTACGCTGCAACTCGCTTCTTCCCCGATCAGTGTTCGCTATGTACGCATCTGGATGACTGAGTCCTCAAATACGTTCGACACGAGGGCAAATGCTGTGCATGACCCGAAGGATCCGCGCAGCACCGCGGGTTACGCGATCCGCGAAATCTATGTGGGTACCGTGACGCCCTCGGGCGAATTCGTCGATTTCGTTCAACACCGCACCGACCAGAATCAGACTGTCACTCTGTGCTCTTCCATTGATCCCTGGCACTCCGAGTCGGACATTGATACACGCGGTGATCAGACTGGACTCGATCTCTTCTTCACCAGCGGCATCACCAACAATCTCCCGGCAATGATCCCGATCTCGCTGCTTTACGGAACTCCGGATGACGCCGCCGCGCAGATGGAATACCTCAAGAAGCGCGGTTATCCGATCTCGTACGTGGAAATGGGAGAAGAGCCCGACGGCCAGTACATGTTACCCGAAGATTACGCCGAGCTTTACCTGCAGTTCGCGACCGCGATGCACAAAGTCGATCCCACCCTCAAGCTAGGCGGGCCCATCTTCGAAGGCGTGAACGAAGACATCAAAGTGTGGCCCGACGCGCAAGGCCGGACCTCGTGGCTCGGACGCTTTCTGGATTACCTGAGAGAACGCAATCGCCTCTCCGACCTGACGTTCATGAGCTTCGAGCACTACCCATACCCGCCGTGTGAAATCGTCTGGTCCGATCTGTTTCGCGAACCGCAACTCATCAGTCACATTCTCGATGTATGGCGCCAGGATGGCCTTCCCGCCAACGTCCCGATGATGAACACGGAAAGCAATGTCACGTACGGCAACGCGCAGCAAATGGTCGATATCTTCTCCGCGCTCTGGCTGGCAGACAGCGTGGGAGCATTTCTCACTGCAGGAGGAGCAGTCTACTACCATTCGCCGATCCAGCCCGAGCCGCTCAGCCCCGGTTGCCGCGGCTTCGGCACTTACGGCAATTACGTGGCGGACGGCAACCTCAACATCAAGACCTTCACGGCGCAGTATCACGCCAGCCGCCTGATCAACCTTGAATGGGTACAGCATCGCGCCGGAGTCCACAAACTCTATCCCGCAGCGTGCGATCTGCAGGATGCTGCCGGTCACATGCTGATCACGGCCTACTCCGTGGAGCGGCCGGATGGCAACTGGTCGCTCATGTTGATCAACAAAGACCAGTCCAGTCCGCACGACGTCCGGATTGCGTTCGACGACCACAGATCCTTCAGTGGACCGATCAGTTTGATCACGTTCGGCAGCGAGCAGTACATGTGGAGATCAGAGGGGCCGAATGGTCATCCCGAGCCGAATGATCCTCCTGTGAGCAAAACGCTCCCTGCCGGGACGCGGCAAATTACCCTGCCCAAGGCATCGGTGACTGTGCTTCGAAGCAATCCAGCTTCCTAGCGGAGCGCTCAGGTGCGGCCGGCGCGACATATAATGCTGCGAGTTGCTGACCAATGCACGCCGCGCCAGACCAACGGGCTGTAGCGAAATTAAAGATCGGTATTCTGTTATTCATTTTTTGCAGCCTGCTCTCGACCGGCCGAATGGTCGTCGCGACTCCATGGCCGGGACACATCCATCCCGACGATATCGCCCAGCGTTCTGATCAGCGTTTCGCTGAACTCAAGCCACACCTTCCGGCCAAGGGAATCGTGGGCTATCTGGGAGAACCAGGCGATTCCGCTATTCCTGATTACTATCTGACCCAATACACACTCGCCCCACTGGTGGTTGATTTCTCTCCAAGTCACGCGATTGTCGTCGGGAATTTTCCATCCTCTCCGCCCACGCAGCGCCCACAGAATCTGCAACTGCTGAAAGACTTCGGCAACGGCGTCATGCTCTTTGCCTCGAAGGACGCCCCGTAAATGCTCATCCTGGCGTTTGCCTTATGCGCCGCTTCTGGATACTTGCTGATCGCCGCAGCCTTGCCGCGCGAGAAGACAAGCTCTGCGGACTCTCTGATGAGGCTGTCTCTGGCTCCGGGCTTCGGACTCGGCATCTTTTCCGCAGTGTTTTTCCTGATGCGGCTTTTCGGCGCCACTCACTTCATCGCCGTCGATCTATCCGTGCTGGTTTTGCTTGCGCTCACGTTCTGGCTTCGAGGATCCCGCCGCGCACAGGCCTGCACGCCGGCGCTTGAGAACGCAGACATCAGCGCCACAGCGTGGGTACGCCGCGTTCTGGGTGCATCATTTGTAGTCGCAATATTGGCCCTTCTCTACAACGCTGTCGTTCGTATCCTGGCCCATCCTCATGGCGACGGTTGGGACGCTTTCGCAATCTGGAATCTGCACGCGCGGTTTCTGTTCCTGGGCGGTGCGAACTGGCGTGACGGCTTCAATGCCATCATTCCCTGGTCTCATCCCGACTACCCGCTGCTTCTCCCGGCGGCCATTGCCCACATCTGGAGTTATCTGGGCCATGATGATCCTTTGGTCCCGGCAATCATCGGCCTCATTTTCACGATCAGCACGGTTGGGCTGCTCGTCTCCGCTCTCATGCTGCTGCGGGGCCTTAATTCGGCCATGCTAGGTGGACTCGCGTTGTCGTCGACTCCCTTCTTCGTCGAACAAGGCACTTCGCAGTACGCCGATGTCCCACTTTCGTTTTTTATACTTGCATCGCTTGTCGTGCTCCATAAGGCCTACGGTCATGCGGACAATCGTGAACCACCCAAATCCGGCCCGCTGATGCTCTCTGGACTCGCCGCCGCTTTTGCCGCCTGGACCAAGAATGAAGGCCTGCTATTCTTCTCTGCGCTGATCGTCGCTCAAATCTGGATCCTCAAGCGCGGGCCGCGTCACCAGTCTTCAACGCCCAGGTCTGGAAGGAACTGGACATCTCTTGTTTTCCTTCTCCTGGGCGCCATTCCCGTGCTGGCAGTGATCGCCTGGTTCAAGCATTCCGTCGCAACTCCTGGAGATCTCTTCTCCAGCTGGGCAATCATGTTGGACAAGATCCTAACGCCCGCCCGCTACGGGATCATTGTGCAGTGGCTTGCGAAGGAATTCCTTCGTTTTGGCAGTTGGTGGTTGATACCAGGCACAATTGCCCTGCTCGCCTTCTGGGTGTTCACTTTCCGCAAGCTCCCTCCGGAACGGTCCCACGTTTTTCAGATTGCTGTCTTCACTCTGGCCCTAACCTTCGCCGGCTATTTCGCCGTTTATCTGGTCACGCCGAGAGACCTCTACTGGCACCTGCGATTCTCGCTAAATCGCCTGTTTCTACAGTTTTGGCCCAGCGCCATCTTTCTGTTTTTCTTGCGGTCCAGCCCCCAAACCAGTCCTGCGACTGAACCAGAGTGAGCCCATATTGGAATAAAAAAGAGCCGTCAACTGTTAAGAAATTCGACAGGTCCACTTGACTTGCGGTCAAATCCTTGTCATAACTATTCGGGTCCATCCGGACGAGTTTGGGGGTGTGCAGATTTGGCAGAAGTTAGGCTTCAAGAGGGAGAATCCCTCGAGAATGCTCTACGCCGCTTCAAGCGCAAGGTGCAACAGGAAGACATCATCAAAGAGGTTAAGCGTCACTCCTTCTACCTGAAACCTGGCGAAAAGAAGCGTGTGAAGGCTGCGCTCGCGCGCAAGCGCGCCCGAAAGAAGACACGCAAAGAACAGGACTAACGCAATGAAGGGCCGCTCCGTCCCGGAGCGGCCCTGCTCAATCTGGCCCCCACCACGTTGAGTTGCAACAGGGATTCAATATCAACGTTCTTCCCGGCATAAAACGATAGTCTGTAGCCCACGCAGCAGTTCTCGCCGCGTGGCGGGCCGAGTCCAAGGGGCGGTAACAAGAGGGGGAGCAGTAGACAACCTGTCTTTCGGGTGTCACCACCGCAGTTCTTTCCCCGCGAGTGGGCGCGACGGAAACGGGCTGAAGGAGCCATCCTCAATGGAATTTCAGGACAAGGTGCTGAAGTGTATTGACTGTGGGACTGACTTTGTTTTCACGGCCGGGGAACAGCTTTTCTTTCACGACAAGCAGTTCAAGAACGAGCCCAAACGCTGCAAGGGATGCAAAGCCAAGCGCGTCGCGGTGCTGGGCGCACCAGCCGCACCCGGACAAAACTACCGATTTACCAAAGTGGAGACGCAGGCGACGTGCTCTGGATGCGGCAAGCAGACTACCGTTCCCTTCCGCCCGACCCAAGGACGCCCTGTGTTCTGTCGGGAATGCTTCCAGGCGCGGAGACCCGCCGCCACGGCGTAGTCGCGTTTGCGTTGTTTGTTCTACGAAGCAGCGGAGGGAGTACGAGTGTGTGTCTTTTCGCTCGCCTGCAAGCGAGGCGCTAGTCCTTTCCTGTTGACTGACCTTCGCACCATTCTGTCCAGCGCATCCTCGTTCGCCGAAAAACAAGCGGGAGCGCACCGAGTTCCTTGGGACTGACGGTATGCTCGCGCGCAAAACAAAACCCTGATCGGCCCGTCTGTTGCTGTAATCTTTCCACTCTGTGCATGGGAACCTCCGTTGGTATCTTGATTGGGGTTCGAGCGGGAAATGCCAGCTGTGGTGTAAAGTTCGAAATCCAGGAAGACCCCATGTTCATCTCACGACGCAGCAGTCGCTTTCTTGCGACCGTTCTTGCAGTCTCGCTTCTGGCAGTGACCAGCGCAGTGCAGGGTCAAAACTCCCCGGGTCCGCAGCCCGTGCCGCTGCCTCCGCCGGTGCCCACGCCGCTCGACAAGCCATATGAGGGCACAATCTTCCTCAGCGTCGATCTCACGAACATCCCCGGCCGCATTCTCAGCGTGCATGAGAAGATTCCAGTCAAACCTGGCGAGATCACTCTGCTCTATCCGCAATGGATGCCGGGGACGCATTCTCCTTCCAACCCGGTCGCGAACATGGCCGGACTCGTGGCTTCGGCAAACGGGAAGCGAATCCCCTGGGTGCGAGATCGAGTCGACATGTGGGCGTTCCACGTCGATGTTCCCAAAGGCGCGAGCTCTTTAGAACTCAACTTTCAGTATCTCGCTCCCGTCAGGCCGCAGCAGGGCCGAATCTCCAACAATTTCGCCAATCTCAAATGGAACGCCGTGCTTTTCTATCCGGCAGGATATTTCTCTCGCCGCATCTCGTTCGCCCCCGAATTACGCCTGCCTGAAGGATGGAAATTTGCAAGTGCCCTGGAAGTGAAATCGCAGGACGGCCCGCTCACTCAGTTCAAAGAGACAACACTGAATACACTGATTGATTCGCCACTCTACGCCGGAGTCAACTACAAGCGCGTGGATCTCTCGACTGGACCCGACAATCCGGTTTTTATGGATCTTTTTGCCGACAAGCCCGAACAACTCGAGATCACACCGGATGAGTTGCAATTCCACAAGAACCTCATCGTGCAGGCGCAGAAACTTTTTCACTCCCATCACTACGATCACTACGACTTCCTGTACTCGCTCAGCGATTCAGTCGCGGGACAAGGCCTCGAGCACCATCAGTCGAGTGAAGACGGAACTCGCGCCAACTACTTCACCGATTGGGCTGCCGGCATCTCCGGGAGAGCCCTTTTGCCGCACGAGTACACGCATTCATGGAACGGTAAGTTCCGTCGCCCCGCCGACCTCTGGACCCCCAACTTCAATGTACCCATGCAAAACGATCTGCTATGGGTGTATGAAGGTCTGACGAACTACTATGGCAACGTGCTAACGGCACGTTCTGGCTTGCGTACTCCTGAGCAAGCCCGCGATACAATCGCGCAGATTGCCGCCTCGTTCGAAGCCAGCCCAGGACGCACCTGGCGCTCTCTGGACGACACGACCAATCAGCCCATCATCTCCGAGCATGGTGCCACCCCGGAAATCTGGCAGAGCTGGCAGCGAGGATATGACTACTATCCCGAGTCCGATCTCATCTGGCTCGACGCTGATATCAGGATCCGCCAGATGAGCAACGGCCAGAAATCCCTGGACGACCTCGCCAGGCTCTTCTTTGGAATCAACAAAGGCAGTTACGTCACAGTCACGTACACCTTGGAAGACCTCATCAAAGCCCTGAACATTGTGCAGCCCTACGATTGGGCTGGATTTTTCCGCGCACGCGTCTATGAGGTCTCCGCGGAAGTTCCCGAGGATGGGATCAAGCAAGGCGGCTACCGGCTGGTGTACAACGACCAGGAACCGGACTACATCAAACCTAGTGACCCGACTCGCCCATCGAACTTCACCACATCGCTTGGCATGACGGTCGCCGGACAAGGCGGCCCGAACGCAGGCCCGCCGGGCGCAATCACCGAAGTGTTTTGGGATAGCCCCGCCTTCAAAGCAGGAATCACTCCAGACATGCAACTGCAAGCAGTGAATGATCAGGCATTCAGCGCAGCGAACCTCCGCCACGCAATCATCGCCGCAGAAACAAGCAACGCACCAATCAAGATGTTGTTGAAACGCGAAGACCAGTTCGTAACGGTGATGCTCGACTACCACGCCGGCCTGCGCTACCCGCATCTGGAGAGAGTGGAGTCGTCCTCGGACCTGCTTGACGCAGTCTTGGCGCCGGTAAACTAGCACGGCTCTCGCTGGGACATCCGCCTCCGCTGTTCGGCAAAGGGTTTTGTGTAGGGGCGGACGCCTTCGTCCGCCCCGCGATGCGAAGCCGAGCGTCTCACACTGGCAAAGGGAGCACCGCTGCGGCACCATCCAACCTGCGTTACTATGGAGATGTGCCCGGGTATTACTTAGAAAACTTCGGATGCCGCGCCACGCAAGCCGACGGCGCAGCTCTGGAGCGCCAATTCGAAGAGCAGGGCCTGATCCGCGCCACGAGCCCGAAGCTGGCGTCTGTAGTGGTGTTGAATACCTGCACGGTGACCACGGGGGCCGACCAGGACGCCCGCGCCGCCATCCGCCGGGTCCGCCGCCAAAATCCCGAGGCAAGAATCGTAGTCACAGGCTGTTACGCTCAACGTGCACCCGACGAGATCGCGGCACTGCCAGGCGTCGATATGGTTGTCGGAAATTCTCACAAGCACCAGCTCGCGATGCTTGCTCTTGATAGTCGTACTCAAAGTGACTGTTCCAGTGCATTCGTACCGCTGACTGCTCTCGCGTTCCCAAGCCAACGACCAACGACCGACGACCAACGACCGATCTTCGTCTCCGACATCTTCGCCCACACCGAACTCCTCGCCGCCCCGGTTTTCGATGCCGCCAACGAGCGCACGCGCCCGAATCTGAAGATCCAGGACGGGTGTGACAACCGCTGCTCCTTCTGCGTGATCCCGTATGTCCGCGGCCAGAGCCGTTCGTTGCCCATGGATCGGATCATTCGCGAAGTAGATACGTTGGTGAACGCGGGATACCGGGAAGTAGTAATCAGCGGAATAAATCTAGGCCGCTGGGGAAAAGACTTGGAGCCCACCACGGACCCTGTAGGGACAGCCGCCCTCGGCTGTCCGGGCGAGCAAAGCTCGCCTGCCTCTCTTGTCGGCCTTATCCGATGCATCCTGAACGAAACCAGCCTGGAGAAACTCCGCATCTCCTCGGTCGAACCCATGGACTGGTGCGACGAACTGATCGAGTTGGTTGCAACTTCGCCACGCATCGCCAAGCATGCGCATGTTCCGATGCAGTCGGGGAGTGATGCCGTTCTCCGGCGGATGCACCGCAAATATCGGCCTTGGCACTACCGCGAGAAGATCGAGAAGATCCACGCCGCCATGCCGCAGGCCGCAATCGGAGCGGATGTGATGGTAGGGTTCCCCGGCGAGACAGACGCCGAATTCGAAGCCACACGCAAGATGATCGAAGAATTGCCGTTCACCTACCTGCACGTCTTCACGTATTCCGCGCGTCCGGGAACTCCAGCAGCCGAGATGAAGAATCAAGTCCCGGTCCACATCGCGCGCGAACGCAACCGCATCCTGCGGGAACTGGCGTCAGAAAAGAAGTTGGCCTTCATGCGCAGCTTCATCGGAAAATCGCTGGAATCGATCACGCTGAACGTCACCGGTAGTGATTCGGGAGGAGAATTCACCGAAGCGTTGACCGATAACTACCTGAAGCTCCGCCTCGGCGGCCGACACCAACCGAATCGCTGGCGGATGGCCATTGTAAGGAAAGTGGAAGAGGGATCGCTTCTGGGGTCAACCGCACAGTCTTATAAGTGAAATTGTGCCCGCCGATGACTTTGCGAAACCTCCCGGTGCCTTGCCGGACTTCGCCTGTAATCGACTTTCCCTGCTTTGCGAGCATCCTACCCAGGGCAAGGAGCAAACTATGCGAAGTCTCCCGCTCATAGCTCTAGTGCTCTCGTGTTGTGCGGTTTCTCAGACTCCTGATCCGACTCCCGTCGATGGGAGAATCAGCGGCAGGGTCGTGAACAAGGATGGCAAGCCTGTCTCCGGAGCGAGAGTCTACCTGTCCGAGGAAGCGTCTTCGCTGGTGGACGCGAGTAGCGTCGTAACCCGCACCGATGCAGCCGGACGATTTGATTTCGGACGAAAGCTCAAGCATGGAGTCTATGAGATTCACGCGCAAAAGGAGAAAGACGGTTATCCAAACCCCACCTCTAAGTTCTACCAGCCGCTGAATTTCAGCCCGCAGAATGTGCAGTTATTCGGCGACCACCCGGATGAAAAGATTACCATCCAGCTAGAAGATCAGGCCGCCATGCTGATAGGAAGAGTCTTTGATGCACAATGGGCGGCCTCTCAAAGCAGGAATCTCTTTCTCAAATCTCCAGACGAACGCTGGCCGCGGCATATCCGCCAATGGTAAGTTCAGTGAATTGGTTCCACCGAATGCGGATATCATCGTCATGGTGCAGGACGTAGATCGGGATCATTCCGATTGGTCCTTTTTCACAACAAAGGTGAACTTGCAGCCAGGGCAGAAGATGTATATCGATGTGCCGCTCTATAAGACGGCGATGCCACCCAAGAATACGGAGTGATGCAGACCGCCTTAACACCGAAACGCGACACTAATGCCCGCAGTTCACTTCTTGATCGTAATCCCTAGCTCCCGCAATTGCCGCTCGTCCACCGGGGTTGGAGCATCACACATCAAGTCCACCGCGCGCGCGGTCTTCGGGAATGGAATCACCTCGCGCAGGCTTTCCGCGCTCGCAAGAATCATTACGATGCGATCCAGCCCCAGCGCAATTCCTCCGTGTGGAGGCGTCCCATATTCCAGCGCCTCGAGGAAGAATCCGAAACGCTTTTTCGCAACTTCATCGGTCATGCCTAGCGCCTTGAATATCTTCGCCTGAATATCCTGCCGGTGAATACGAATCGATCCTGATCCCAGCTCGGTACCGTTCAGCACCACGTCGTAAGCCAACGCGCGCACCGCGCTCAGTGTCGAGTTAGGATCATTTACTGAATCCACGCCCTGCTCCAGCAAGCCCATGTCCTGCTCATGGGGCGAAGTAAACGGATGGTGCGCCGCCATCCACTGCTTCTCACCCTCGTCCCACTCGAACATGGGGAAATTGGTAACCCAGAGAAAGCGGTAATCCTTTTTCGGATCGCCCGTCTTCTTGAAGATTCCGTGCCGGTCGGAATACTTCTGCGCCAGCGCTAGCCGCAACAATCCAGCAGACGCGTAGACTGCGAGTTCCGCCGGCGTGACCTTGCGATGCGCCGGCAGCGCCGTCTGCGGGCCCGCCTGCGCCGACCCGGCAACCAGCACGATCAAATCGCCTTCTTCCATGCCGGTCTTCTTTGAGATCGCCGCCGCGGCATCAGGGTACTTGTTCCCGATCCGCTTGAAGTCCTCGTAAACCCTCGCTCCGCCCTTCGAGTGGAACATAGGCTTGATGTCGTCGCGCTCCTTGCGCGACAACTCGCCGACTTTCGGGATTCGAATCGCGATTACCGGCAGATTGGGGTTGATGGCCAGTTCCTGCAGATTCTCCGCCTTGAAACAGTCCAGCACATCAGTGAACGGCGGAATGCGAAGATCCGGTTTATCGATTCCGTATTGCCGGATGGCCTCGTCGTAATCCATGCGCGGGAATGAAGTCTCAATCTCTTCGCCCGCAGCATGAAACGCCGCCTTCAGGAACCCTTCCACCACTCCCCACACCGTCTCCGGCTGGGGATATGTCATCTCCAGGTCGATCTGCGTGAATTCCGGTTGCCGATCGGCGCGGAGATCCTCATCGCGGAAGCAGCGCACGATCTGAAAATACTTGTCGAACCCGGAGATCATCAGGATCTGCTTAAACATCTGCGGAGACTGCGGCAGCGCATAAAACGTTCCGGGCTGCACGCGGCTGGGCACCAGATAATCGCGCGCCCCCTCAGGTGTCGAACGCGTCATAAACGGCGTCTCGATCTCAAAGAATCCCTGGGACGACAAGTAATCCCGGATCGCCTTCGCCACGTTGTGCCGCGTCTCAATGTTGAACTGCATCACCTCGCGCCGCAGGTCGATGTAGCGATATTTCAGCCGCGTTTCTTCGTTCGTCAGAGCGGCATCGGAAGGCAAAAAGGGCGGCAGCTTCGACTCGTTCAGGATGCGAATATCGTCAGCTACCAATTCCACCTCTCCCGTCGGCATGTTCGGGTTGACCGTGTTGGCGTCGCGCAGCTTCAACGTTCCGATCGCGGCGATAACATACTCATTGCGGAGCGTCTCGGCTTTTTGGTGGATCGCAGCCTTTTCGGCATTGACCACAACCTGCGTGACGCCGGTGCGATCGCGCAGATCAATGAAAAGCAGGCTGCCGTGGTCACGGCGTTTATTTACCCAACCCATCAGCACAGCCTTTTTGCCGGCATCGGACGCGCGCAGCGTCCCGCACATGTGACTACGTCGTAAATCCCCTAAGAAGTCGAGCAAAGTATGTCCTTACAGTGAGAATTGTCGTAGACTGCCGAGCCCATGATTATAAACGGTTTGTCGTGAAGTCCTCGCCCCTGATCCCGCACAGGACACAAGAACGCTGTTTTGAAGATGCCCTCCCGGCTATCCGAAACCGCCGACTCGCATCTAGTATGGAAAGATATGTCCGCGGAGGCATTGATCATAGAGACCCAACAGGACCAGCGGGTTCCTCGGCTGCTGGTAGAACTGCCTTCCAGGCATCGGGTCTTCTTCAGCAACCTTCGCGATCTCCTTCTTCCGCGCCGCCGCCCGCCGCTCGAACTGGTCTCTTCCCCAGCGCCATTCTGGCCAGACGTCTTCGTCACTCGCAGGTTTCCCTGGTATAGCTTTCTCGAGTCCGGGGCATATCACGTGATCGCCTTGACTCTCCTGATTGGCTTCACCCATGTTCTCGGCCTGCGCCCGCGAGTCGAGACGAAACCGATGTTCGACCATTCGCAGGTGATCTATTACCAGCCCTCGGAATACTTGCCGCCGCTGGATACGCTGCGGGCCTCGAACGAGCCCCCGCGCAAGGCGGACCCCGAGCTCTCGCGTCAGCCTATCATCTCGGTTCCTCGAGAGGCCGACAACCGCTCGCAGACCATAGTCACACCGCCGCAGGTCAAGCTGAAAAATGATGTCGCAGTTCCGAACATTGTGGCCTGGTCCGACAACGTGCAGAAGCCGCGACTCGCAATTCCTGACGCTCCGGTCTCTCCGGCTGCGGAGATTACCCGGCTTGCGCCCACGCTTCAGAGTTCCGTTGCCGCTCCTCCACAGGATGCCGTTCGCACGGTGCAACGCCACAACTCACCGAGCCTGCAGGATCCGGTCGTGCCTCCTCCGTCGGACATCCGGCCAGGTGCTCCGACTGTTGCCCAGGGGCTGCAGCCTGCGCTGGTTGCCCCGCCAAGCGATGTTCAAAGCTCCTCGTCGCGAAAGCTCGGAGACATAAACATCGCGCCGAGCGCCATGATCGCCCCCGCGCCTCAATTACCGGTGGCTGCACAGCGTTCAATTCCCGGAGGAGGCGCGCCCGCTCTGGGAGCGCCAGTCGCGCCCCCTCCTTCTTCGTTGCCTGCATCTGGGGCAGCAGGATCTCCCGGGCGCATGATCGCCCTGAGCCTGCATCCAGCGGTGAATGCTCCGCCAGATCCCCCGGCGGGCAATCGCCGAGGAAGATTTGCGGCCGGCCCCGAGGGACATGCAGGAGCAACGGGCACTCCGGGAGCTGCATCCGGAGGCCTCACGTCAGGGTCCGCGTCAACCGGCACTCATGGCGCAGGCACGAATGGCGGAACAGCTTCCAAGGCCACAGGTGAGGCACCGGCCGGGCTCTACGTCGGGAAGGCGGCGAACCCTGCTCCGATCGCAGCAGATCCTGCCGCGAAAAACGTAACCCCTTCGGTGAATCCGAACCTGATCGCCAGCGTCCGTCCTCCGCGGGTGACCACAGCGCGACCCATGGAGCCCGACAGCTCCGTTAAGCTCTCTGACGTGGAACGCTCCGTCTTCGGCAATCGCCGGTTCTACTCAGTGACCTTGAACATGCCGAACTTGAACTCGGCCGGCGGAAGCTGGATCATCCGCTTCGCCGAGTTGAAGCATGATTTGAGCGATCGAGATCCCAAAGCACCAGCAGACGACCTTTCCCAGCCCATGGCCACGCGCAAGGTTGATCCGGCGTACCCGCTGCAGCTTATGCGGGAGAATGTCCACGGTACCGTGATCGTGTATGCGGTGATTCATGCTGACGGTAGTGTGGGCGATGTGCGAGTGCTGCGCGGAGTCGATGAGCGCCTCGACCGTTTCGCGACGGAAGCCGTGTCGCAATGGAAGTTCGAGCCAGCCACCAAGAAAGGCGCTCCGGTGGACGTCGAGGCGACCTTTCAAATCCCGTTCCGACCTGCCCGAATGGGGACGAGCTTCTAGGAGTCAAAACTGCTTCCAAGGGTCCCGACCACACAGCCGGAGCTACCCCCTCCTCCTCTCACGGTCGAACGAAATGATGGCCTTAGCGCGAAATCCGAAATAAATCTTTGCGTTTCAATATTTTGCGGGGACAATATTGGAAATGCGAGGCTTAGCCGATGTGGCTCAGACAATTTTTTCTCGTGAATCTCACAAAAATATTGAAAACGTGAGACTTACTCCGTTCCGGCTTCGACCGCGGCCTGCAAAATCTTGAGCCCATTTGGGTTACACGCAAAATATTCTTTTCAAAGAACTTAGCTGATGGGTGCGAATGCCGCCCCCCATGCCTCCCGGCGAGACCATGATCGGAGATTGAGGCTGTGGAAGGCAAGGTCAGATGTCACATTGGGAGGGTTTAGGGCTGTGGAAAAGTTGCCAGGCGTGTTTCAAGCGTCCCTTTTGTCTGAGAGCAATCCTCGCTCTGGAACCTTAGTCATGAAAACTATGGCCCGGGGAATGTTGTTGCAAGGGTGAGAATCACTTCGCCCAGGCGAGGCCATCCGCCCCACGTCCGGCTTCGATCAGCTTCACGCTCCAATCGTCGATTTGGATCGCGGCAACCTGATGGCTCGAGGAGCAGGAAACGTAAGCGGCCCTGCCATCGGGCCGTACCAGCACCTCTTGTGGAGAAGGCGGCACCTTAATCGTCCTCACCACCCGCATCGCAGGGATATCGAGCACAGCAACTTCGTTCGTGCTCGGGATCGCGACCAGCAGCCATTTCCCGTCCGCGGTGGAGGCGGAGCCGTACCCCGCGCCGGGCAGCGCGATCCAACGGTCCACCTTATTCGTTGTAGTATCGATCACCGCCAGCCGAGGCTTCTCTGTGTCCGAGGTAAATGCCCAGCGCCCGTCAGGAGAGAGCGAGATGCGCTGTACGTGTCCGGCGACGGGAATCACCGTGACGGTTTTTCGTGCAGCGAGGTCGAGCACCGATACTGTGCCCGGACCCACATTCGCAGTGTAGCCCCTGCTCCCATCCGGGCTGATCGCCAGCATGTGCGATTCTGCTTGTCCCGTCGGAACACTCCCGACGATTTTCAGGGAGTCGGGATCGATGATCGTTACGGTTTTGTCCAGCTCAGTGGTGACATACAGCAGACCGTCTTTGGGTCCGAACATGGCGCAATGGGGCCTGACACGATGCCCAAAGTCGATCGATTTGATTACCTTCCGCTCACTGAGGTCCATCACATCCATTGTGCTTCCGTCCGTGCCCGGCAATCCAACTCCGGAGTCTCCATAAATTGGCACGAACGACCGCTTGCCATCAGGGGATGCGATGACTTCGTGTCCGGTAACACCGCTCTCCATGACGGTCGCAACTTGGCGCCCGCTATCAGGGTCAATTAACCCAAGAGTCCGGTCGCCCTTGTTGGCGACGAGAAGCAAGCCAGCCGATGGGGAAGGAGTCGTGGAGAGCGGCGTTGAAAATCCTGCGAAAATGAATGTCATAGCGAGAAACCAAGTCATAGTGATTCCTCTTGAGCGCGTCGCGCCATACTATCGCACTTTGCGTTGGCCAGAAATTCGTGCCCCGGCAGTCGAGTCCCGTGCTTCTGAGTTTAAGGCTGTCCCAGGGATGGGGTCGTCAACCAAATGCCATATGCATTGGCGTCTGAAGACGACACGGTTATCTAGTCAGTCGGCCGAGGTGCCTGGGATAAGAGAGTTGATATAGCCTTGATGACATGCCGGGCAGCGGATGCCGGCCAGTACAACGGGACTCGAACTCTTATGCCCAATATGATTTCCATATCATCCGTTTCCCTCCTCTTGCTCGCGCCCTTCGCTTGGCCGCAAGCCACCAAAACGCCAGTCGGCGCGCAGGGACCGAGTGTCGCCACCGGCAGCCGGGGCGTAGTTGTTTCCGGCAGGCCTGCCGCTAGTGCGGCGGGAATCAAGATTCTGCAACAGGGCGGGAACGCCGCCGATGCGGGCGCCGCTACCCTGCTGGCACTGTCGGTGACCTATGTAGGCGCGTTCTGCGTGGGAGGAGAAATTCCTATCCTGGTTTACAGCGCCGACCAAAAAAACGTGCAGCTGTTGGAGGGACAAGGAGAGGCGCCTCGCGACCCGAAAGCCATCGCCTGGTACATGCAACACGGGATCCCGGACGGCGACGTCAAGGCTGCCGCGGTGCCTAGCACGATCGATGCGGTCGTGACTCTGCTGAAACTTTACGGAACCAAAAGCTTCGAAGAGGTCATGCAGCCGACGCTGGCCATTCTGGACGCCGGCGGCCCCAGTTGGTATGTCGACACTGGCAGCGGGGAGAGGGTCGAAACCGGGGTGAACTGGCAGGCGGATCTGGCGGTTACCTTTCGCAAACTGGTGGAGTCGGAAAAGTCCGCGAAAGGTACGCGACGGCAGAAACTGCAAGCCGTGTCGGACCGCTTCTATCGCGGCGACATCGCCGACGCGCTGGAAGCCTGGTACATCGAAAAGGGTGGTTTTCTTCGCAAGGCGGATTTGGCCGCGCACAAGACTCCCGTGGTGGATCCGCTCACAACTACATACCGTGGCTACACCGTCTATAAGGCCGGTCCGCTCACGCAGGGACCTTATCTGTTACAGACGCTGCGCCTGCTGGAAGGCTTCGACCTGAAGAAGATGGGATTCAATTCGGCGGATTACATCCACACGGTGATTGAAGCGGAGAAGCTGGCGCTGGCGGATCGCGACGAGTATTACGGCGATCCGAACTTTGTGAAGGTGCCGATGCAAGAGTTGCTTTCCGATCCATACACCAAAATGCGGCGCGCGCTGATCGATCCGAAAAAGGCATCTCTCGAGCTACGGCCGGGTGACCCGTACCATATGAAACCGACCAAGCCGCCCACGATCACCGGCCCCTGGCATGGCGGAACTACCGTCATGTGTGTGACGGACAAATCTGGGAACGTCATCGTGGCAACTCCCAGCGGCCTGTCGAGCACGGCGGGCGTGGCGGGACGCACCGGCATTATTCACGGAAGCCGGCTCAGCAGCCTGAACACGTTTGCGGGAACACCCGACGTCATTCAGCCCGGCAAGCGTCCGCGAATCACGTTGAGCCCCACCTTGCTTTTCCGTGACAACGATCCGGTGATGGCGATCTCGGTGGCGGGCGGCGACCAGCAGGATCAGGCAGCCATCCAGGTGATCCTCAATTACGTGGAATTCGGCATGAGTCCCGAGGAGGCGTTTAAAGCGCTGCGCTTCTCCACCACGCATTTCATCAGTTCCTTCGGCCAGGACCGCGCCGATCTGGGGAGCCTTTCTGTGCCCAAGAGCCTGCCCGTAGAAGTGCTGGCCGAACTGAGAGCTCGTGGACACCTGGTCACAGTCAGCCGCGGGGGAGTTGGGGGGGTTGCGCTGATCGGGATTGACTCCAGGACCAAGCAAGCCACCGCCGTGGGTCCGGCCGCTGGCAAAATGGAATAAAAGCCGGAGTGGCAATGTAGGGCTGTATGAAGCGCTGGCCGTTGAAGTTATCGCGATTATGCTCAAATGCTCAACGAGCGGTTCCGGCCCCTGCACTGCTGAAGAACTCGTTTGGTGTCTGACGGTCAGAATTCGGCGACACATAGTGTTTTGGAATCCGAAAGGATCGCTCACCACGCATCCCATCAACAGTTGTGTTTTCGCCAATTTAAGTGAGTTTTTGAGCAGCTTCCCCGGCTTGCATCAGCTTGAGGCGAAGGTTCGAATCACTGCAAGTTTTTACAGTGGCAATCAATGCTTCGTGAATTCAGAATCTAGTGGGGGGTCGTGCTAAGGTTCCGGTGAAATAGCCGTCTGGTCTTCCGGCGGCCTGCGGCAGCCTCCCGGAGGCAGGCAATGACCGCACTGGCAGCTGTCCCCCGGGCAAAGTATCTTCCTTCTGACATCGACACAACGAGCATCACTACTTTCAATCCCAATCTCTCACGCGACGAGCGTTACGCTTTGGGGAAAGACTTACGGAATAAATGTCCGCGAAAGTCGCACGCGTCCTGGAAGGCCCCGGCCCATCGCCCTGATCCAGTTCAGTTGGTATTGCGCGCAGAGGAAGGGCGGATGCGGAACCTGCTTCCGCTGCGTCACGGGCGCATGGTGCGTTCCGCATTCACGTTCTATCGGGGAGCCGCACTTACGATGGCCAGCGATCTGTCTTCGACGCCATCTACCGGAATTCGTGTGCAATGTTGCGGGGATGCCCACCTGTGTAACTTTGGCGGATTCGCGACTCCGGAGAGGAGAGTCATCTTCTCGGTGAACGATCTGGATGAGACGCTTCCGGCACCGTGGGAGTGGGATATCAAGCGGCTCGCAGGCAGCTTTCTGATTGCCTGTCGAGACAACGGGCTGAGCGAGTCCGTCGGGAAAGACGTGGTTGCAACCTGCGTGCGAACTTATCGCGAATCCATGGCAGAGTTCAGCCAAAAAAGAACGCTTGAGGTCTGGTATGAGTCCATCGGTGCGGATGAACTCGTTGCCAAAATCAAAGACCCCGATCTGCGAGAGCGCGCCCTCAAACGCCTTCAAAGGGAGAAGGGACGCAGCATTGCCGAGGACATCTTCCCCAAGCTAGCCCAACACAATGGGCGCATGCCTGTAATCAAAGATCAGCTTCCGACAATCTTTCATGCGGAGGGCCATCCTGCGGGAAAGATCCAGAAAGCCGTCACGGAAGCACTTACCGAGTATCGAAGCACACTAACACCAGCTTGTCAGTCCCTACTGGATCGGTATCGGTTAACAGATGCAGCCATTAAGGTCGTGGGCATCGGCAGCGTTGGGACCCGATGCTGGGTGCTCCTATTCATGGCTGGTCAAGGTGATCCGCTGTTCCTGCAGGTCAAAGAAGCACGCAGTTCGGTCCTGGAACCGTTCGTCGACTCGAGTGCTTTTCCGAACCACGGGCAGCGCGTGGTGAATGGCTATCGGCTTATGCAACCGGCGAGCGACATGTTCCTGGGCTGGACCAGCGGTAGATTAGCGGGACACCATTATTTCGTTCGACAGCTGCGAGACATCAAAATCAGCATTCGCGTCGAGACGTTTCGTGGGCCGGAGATGGAGCTCTATGCGACCTGGTGCGGCCGGGCTCTCGCCCTCTCGCACGCTCGTTCCGGATCTTCGACCGTGCTGAGCGGATACATGGGCAAGAGCGATGTTTTCGACCGGGCTCTGACTGCATTTTCCGTCGCATATGCTGATCAGAACGAGAAAGACCACGCCGCACTTAAGCGTGCGGTGCGCAAGGGACAAGTGCCAGCGGAGGTCGAAGAAGATCAGTAGGAGAATCCGGCTTAATTGCCGCTGGCGCCCTTCCGCTTCTCGAGCGCGGTGTAGATTCCCGGGTCGGTGCAGACTTCGTAATACACACGATCTGTCCAGCCCTTGACGGAGAAGTCCGCCGAATCAATTCGGGGGATGCGGCTTTCCCGCACAACGATCTTGCGGAAGATATCCTTGTCTACGGGCACGGTCGCGGTAAACAGCTTGTATTCGCCTTTGTCGGAAGAGGCGAGCGAGGCGGGCAGGCGCACCTTCAGTGGCTCGAGCGTGATTTCCTGCTGCAACTTGCGGAATGCGGCCTCATTCATGCGGATCCCACTCAGGTTGAAGCTCAGGGTTACGTCTTCGGGGTTGCCGTTCTCGTCGATTTCCGCTGCCTGGAACGCATAGACATGGAAGGGCCCGGCCTGTGGCTCCATCACTTTGCGCGCGCGCTTATTGCAGGACGAGAGCCGGTCGCTCTCGTTCAGCGCCTCGGAGATCATGATCTGATGCTCGCCGTCCATCAGATAGAGCGGCGCCGATTCCTGTAAGGTGATGCCGAGGCCTAGCTCCAGTTGGGGCATCCCCGAGCGCTGCATCAGTTCGTTGTATCCACGCACGATTTCGATAATCTCGCGCGCCAGGACACACATGCGGCTCACTGCCAGTCCTGGCTCGCCTTCTCGCTCAAGAATCGCGAGGATGATCGCGTCGCCTTCCAGAAAGACTTTCTGCGCGCTGTATTTATCAAGCAGCTTGTTGACGGGATCGTAGAAGTTCAGGCTGAAGTAAGAGGCCGGATTCAGGCCTTTCTCCATCATTGTGCGGGTCAGGCGCGTGGAATCACGCACGTCCGCCTTGAGCACCACATGGCGCAGCACACGATCGGAGTCGGCGTCCCCCTGTTCTTCCGGCAGCAGGAATTCGTAGAGCGTGCCATTGACCCGGGAAAGTTCCTGCAACCGTTCATTGCTGACCAGGTTGACGGAATCCAGCGCCGCGTTCAGTGTTTCCAAGCGCCGCAGGTCGCGATGGTAGTGAAAGAAGTCGCCCAGGAATCGCGCCGCAACTTTGGCGCGCTCCGCGCCACGGCAGCTCGCGACTTTCGACACCGCCGCGTAGAGGCTATTGGGCGAGAGCTTGCCGCCTTCCTGGATCATGCGCTCGACGCGGTCGCAATCGGTGCGATCGATCAGAGCATTTTTCAGCTGCTGCGGATTGATTCTGGGCGCGTATTCGCTGAGGAGTGGCACAACGTAATACGAAGCAATCACGTTCTCCATGACGTGCTCGTCCTCGAGCAAACGCACCCACGTCGCCAGCCGCTCCTGTTGGGCCAAACCTTCGGGCGAATCTTCCGGCGTAGCGCTCCCAACCAATTCGCGAGCGTTGTCCGGCACGTTCATCCAGGAATCAACCGTCTCGGCAGTCGTATCGTCGCCGTACAGGGTACGCAGAAATCCGGAAGCAATCTCGCGCATGCGGCCGTAGCGGTCGGGATCGCGATCCCAGTTGCCCAGCATCACGTAGTGCTCGGCGCACAGATAATCGTCACGCCCGTCTTCGGAAAACAGCAGCCGGTTCAGAAAGAGCGGATATGTGAAATAACTCCCGCCGCTGGTCTCTTCCCCGAACAGCGATCGGCGTGTGCGTGCGAGCGTGCTCTTCTCCACTTCGCGCAGCGTCTCGAAAATCTCCTGCCCGGTCTTGCGCAGAATGATCTTTTTCCTTACCTGGAATGACGCCACCTTCTCGCGATATTCATGCGCCTTCAAGGCACGCGTGTTGTCGTAATTTTTCAGCAGGACACGGCAGCGCTCAACCACCTGCGCAAACTGCTGATTCATTTCTGTACGCAGGAATTTCGTCAGCGCCAGCCTGCACAACAGATCGACCGAGAGCTTGTATTCCTTCTTCGAACGATTCAACGACGCGACCAACATCTCAGTCAGCGCCGACTTCCACTCTCCAGGATCATTCTTGCGCTTGGCGGGTTTCCCCATCTGGTTTCGCAGCCATGATGGTCCCTGGGTCGTCTGCGGAGTCTCAGCTCCCAGCAGGCCTTCCAGTTCGCCATGCCGCGCGATGAGTCGCGTGACCTGCGCGCGCGCCAGTTCCACAAATTTCGGGCTGAGGACCACATCATGACGGAGATTATCGACTCCAACCGTCAGTCCTTCGAGCGACACGAATGGAGTCGACGCCGCGAGACTGGGTAGCCCGGGTTTCTCGGGCGCACCTCCAAGGCGAAAAATAGGTATTCTCGGCATCCTTAAGCAGGACTTAATGGAAGTTACTGATTACAAACGTACATACCGAGGCTAGCAGGCAGAGAAGGACGGCGAAAGTTACCTAGGTTACGGGACCTAAATGATTTGAAATGAGCAGCACAGAAGGAAGAAACGGTACTGACACCATGCAGTTCTTTTTCTCGCGACTCGGGCCTTCGCTACTGTTGGCTCTTCACCCGCGCCGCTTCAAACTCATCGCCCTTCTGCCATCCGATGAGCTTGGGCAGACTCGCAGCTTCCCATCCCAGGGCGAATCCAAAGCGCGCCATGCAGGAATCGGCTACGAAATCCATTTCCGCGCGATATTCATCACTGGGTTGGTGATAGTGCTTCTCGACGTACTCTTTTTCCTGATCCAGCCCCCAGGATTCCGGATGTCCCTTGAACTTCATGCCTTCATTGACCGAGAAAGAAGGAATACCCACTCGCGCCAGGCTGAAGTGATCTGAGCGGTAGAAATGCCCTGCCTCAGGCCGCGCATCCGGGCGAATCGCCAGCCGGAAATCTTTTGCGGTCGCCTCTACCACGGGATAGAAGCTCGTCCGCTCTGCCCCGGAGACCTCCACTTCCTCTGGAGCGCCCAAGGGCTTCACGTCGTCGTAGTTCAGATCGAGGGTGATTTTTCCCGCCGGAATGGGCGGATGCTTGCCCAGATATTCTGACCCCAGCAGGCCTTGTTCTTCCGCCGTGACTGCGGCAAAAAGAATTGACCTGCGGGGTTTCGCGGCCGCAGTTCCGAACGCCCGCGCAAGCTCCAGCAGAATACCGCAGCCGGTGGCATTGTCATCCGCGCCATTGAAGATGTTGTCTCCGGGCATGTCAGGACGGATACCGAAATGATCGTAATGCGCGGTGAACATGACGGCCTCATCGGCGACATGACGATCAGATCCGGGCAAAATTGCAACCACGTTGTTCGACTCGAAATTGCGGACCTTGCTGACCATGTGCGCCTTCAGACGTGCGCCCAGACTCACGGGATGAAAATCGCGCGACTGAGCCGAGGCCATCATCTTCTCCAGATTCATTCCCGAAGCTGATGCCAACCGGCTCGCGACATCCAGGTGGATCCACGATGCCACCTTCAATGCGGAACCTTCGACCTTCAGAAACGACTTCTCCCCCGAATTCGAATTGCGCACCACTTCCCAGGGATAGCTTGCCATCTGGGTCTGGTGGACAAGAATCACCCCCACCGCGCCCTTGCGCAGGCCTTGTTCGTATTTGTAGGTCCAGCGCCCGTAGTAGGTAAGCGCCTTCCCTTTGAAAAATTTCGGATCGTCGGAGGGCGGCTCATTCACCAACATGAGCAATACCTTGCCGCGTACATCGACGCCCTTGTAATCGTCCCAATTGAACTCGGGCGCCTGGATTCCATATCCCACGAACACGACCTCGGCGTCGATGTCGGACTGCGCCTGCTGGCTCTGATCGTAGGCAACATACTCATCCAGCGGCTTCAGATTCATGGTCTCGCCTTGCTTGGGGACAAGAGAGAATTGCGTCTCCGGCAGAGTGGTGATGCCCACGAGGGGAACCTTCTGCATGTAAGTCCCGTGATCCCCGGCGGGCTTCAGTCCATATTCGGCAAACTGAGTGGCAATGTACTCAGCCGCAAGGTCGCCCCCGCGCTGTCCGGTGCCACGTCCTTCCAGCAGATCGTGAGAGAGATAGCGAACGTGCCAGCGGATGTGCTCCGGATTGATCGTTTCCAAGGCAACAAAGGCCGCACCCGGCAGGCGCAACGCAGATGCTTTTGCTCCTCCCGAGGCCCCGGCCCCGCCATCGGCCCAGACAAACAAACTCGGGCACACCAACAGACACGCCAAAATGATTCTGGCCCTTCCGTGCATGATAGGTCTCTCCCCCCAACGAAGCGGCGCCCCGCCGGAAGACCGCTATTTTTATGACGTTCTGCAGGAATTGTAACGGAGGCTTCTGCTTGGGTTGTAGGAGAAGTAGCACACGATGGTACACGAGAGTGCAGCCACCGTTGGAATCCGGCCAGTCCGGCCTGGCGGAGTTTCCTGCAATGAGTCCTGGATCTGCACAGCGCCGTCCCGGCGCCTAGTTCTTCGACCCTCAACCGGCGCGGAAATCCCGCACGCTTTCCCCGGCTTTGAATACGGCGGCGGGGGTGAGTTTCCCTGTCCCGGCCATTTTGCGGTTGATCAATTCGAAATCCGCCTTGACCCACCCGACGCTGGAAACTTCAATCTCGCCATCCTGGGCGATCCAGAAGATGGTCGGCACATTGGTGAGCCCGTAGGCGTTGGAAACGGGATAGTTGTGCGTGTCGTCCAACAGTAGGGGAAAGGTCACCGCAAATTCCCTAGCGAAGGCAGCTGTTTCTTTGACGTCATTCTGCGACACACCGACCAGCGTGATGCCTTTGTTGGCGTACGCCTTGAAAAGCCGCTCCAGAAAGGGAAATGCATACTGGCAAGTGGGGCACGAAACTTTAAAGAATGCGAGCACCACCGGTCCCCGAGTTAACTCCTCGTTCAATGAAAACGCCTTCCCGTCCAGCGCTTTTAACGCAAACTCCGGGGCTCTTGCTCCAGTGGCCAATGCGGTCATCTTACTAGCTCCTCGAGTTGATACATTACCAAAGCTCAACCACACCCGTTGTCTCTAGATGAGTTCAGGGAACTTCTGGATGCTGGGAATATCCCGCCGAGCCGCAAAACCTTCCGAGCGAGCCCGGTCAGTGCCCGCCTCGACAGTCGCTCGATAGCGCACCATTCCCCGATGACACCCGCAGGTGCCGACACCGGCCACACCTTCACGGTGTAGTCGGTCACCGTGATTGAGTGTTTCACTTTGAGGACTGGCTCCGCTCCATCTCGCGGCGGGCCGATCTCCGGCAATTCCCACATACCCGCCATGAGCTGCGCATTCTTCGGTCTCTGGACGAGAAACACTGATGCATTCCTGCGATGGAGTGCGTAATGAATCTCACGCTTTTTCTGCCGCGCAGGTTTTCCTTCACTCGCTAACTCGCCGCGGCTCACGCACAATTGCAGGACCGGACAGGTCAAACAGGCCGGAGCGCGCGGAGTGCAGACGGTTGCCCCCAGTTCCATCATCGCCTGGTTGAAGTCGCCGGGACGCGCATGGTCCAGCAGATGCTCAGCGTGATCCCATACTTCCTCGCCTGAAATCGATTTTCCCCTGATTCTCTGCAGTACGCGCTCGACGTTGCCATCCACCACCGCGACGGGCTCGCCGAATGCGATGCTGGCAATCGCTGCAGCAGTGTATCTTCCCACTCCCGGCAGCTTCTGCCACTCGGGCGCAGTTCGCGGAAACCCTCCGGACCGCTCTTGAGCGACAACTTTCGCAGCGGCGTGCAGCATTCGAGCTCGCCGGTAATACCCGAGCCCGCTCCACACCGCGAGGACCGAGCTTTCCCGCGCGGCGGCTAACTTGTGCACCGTCGGAAACCGCTGCAGAAATTCCTGGTAATGCCCGATCACCGCCGCCACGCGTGTCTGTTGCAGCATGATCTCAGAAACCCAAACGCGGTACGGATCGCGGCTCTTCCGCCAGGGCAGGTCGCGAGCGTGCCGGTCGTACCAACCAAGAAGCTTTCTCGGAAACTCGTGCTCGTTTTGGCGTTGGATTTTCTCAGGGGACGTCATCGCCATGAGCCCGCATTCTATCTGACAGGGACTTTCGGCATTCTCAGAACCATTCGTGACAGCGGGCCGCCATTGACCCGACATGCCGGGCAGGAAATAATAGTTTCGCCTGGCATCCGCAGTTCGCGTGAACTTTTTCACGTGCAGCATTCGTAAGGAGCACCATGAACGACTTCAACCGCAAGGTCGAAGACGCCTCGGCGCGCGTGGGCCAGACCATCAACGACGCAGCCGAGCGCTTCGAAAAAGAAATTCCGGAATTTATCAAATATTTGAACGACGAGGTCGTCCCTGCGGTCCGCAGTCAGTCGACCAAAGCGTTGCGCGTGGCTTCCCAGAAGCTTGCCGAATTTGCCGATTACATGGAGCAGCACCCGACGCAGCCGAAATAATGCAATCGCACACGCGCATGGCACGCCGCCGCTTCGTCCGCACGGCTGTGCTTCCGCTCGTGTTGAGCTTGGTCCTCTTGGGCGGCTGCGGTCATCGAAAACAGGCGCGGGTTACGGTCCCGCCACCACCAACGGTCGAACCCAAGGCTCAGCCGTCCGCCGGTCCGGCATCGACTCCTAAAGCCGTTCCAGCGCCACCAGCCGCCACAACTCCGAAACCTGAGGCCGACCTTGCCGAGCCTGTCCTCCCTGCGAATGCCAAGGCCCTCGAGACCGAAACCGGACTGGCAAGCTGGTACGGTCCGCCCTATCACAATCGCCGCGGGTCCAACGGCGAGGTCTACAATATGCACGCGATGACCGCCGCGCATCGCACTTTCCCGCTAGGCTCGATCGTCCGCGTCACTAACGTCAAAACCGGCAGCACCGCGCTGGTTCGTATCACCGACCGCGGCCCGTTCATTCCCGGACGCATCGTCGATCTCTCCCTTGCCGCCGCGCACAAGGTGGATGTCTGGCAACCGGGCGTGGCTCAAGTCAAAGTAGAATTAATGCAGTCCGGCGCAACCCCTGGATCACCGGGCAAGTGGGCGGTGCAGATCGGCGGCATGCCTGACGAAAAATCTGCGAGCAGACTGGCCGATCACCTCAACCGCCGTTACCACACTGCCAACGTCCTACGCTTCAAAAGCCCCGCTGGCGATTGGTGGATCCGCATCCGCGTTCTTGACGATGATCATGACCGCGCCCAGAAGCTAGCCGCTGAAACCACCACTCCCGAGGGTGCCGTCTTCCTGGTCCGTCTCGACTAACCCGGCTGACAGTCCGGGCAAGCCTTTGCTATGGTTCTGGCACAGGTGCAATCCATGACGACCGACTCGAATTGCCTCTTCTGCCGCATCATCCGCGGCGAGATTCCCGCAAAGAAGGTGTATGAAGACGACCATGTGTTCGCCTTCGAGGACATCCATCCACAAGCGCCCACACATGTGCTGGTCATACCGAAGCGTCATTTCGCTGGATTAAAGGAAGCGGAACACACTGACGCCGAAATCATCGGCCGTTGCCATCTGGTGGCCGCCAATATAGCCCGTCAGCGGAAAGTCGAGAACGGCTACCGCACTGTCCTCAATGTTGGCCCGGACTCGGGCCAGTCGGTCTTCCACCTGCACGTGCACCTGCTCGGCGGACGCCGGCTAACCTGGCCTCCCGGCTAGAAACATGTGCCCTCGGAGCATCCAACGTTCGCAGGACGTGCGATCACGCTGTTTGAAGGATAGCGAGGCAGCGGTGGCGCAGACTATCGCAAAAACACGTAGGAACTTCAGGCTGAAGTCGACCCTGTGAAGTGGGGGGGGAAGTTCTCAATTCCAGGCTACTGCACGCTGGACTCAGATTCTTCCGGAGCCCCATGCCGCCGCAGCAATTGCGGTAAGTTCTGCGAGAAGGCCGAACGCGGCAGCACCATGTCGCATCCTACTTCGTGCGCCTTCTGCTTCAAGTCGCCCTGCACGTGCGACAAAAATCCAATGATGGATGTGCCCTTCTTCAGCTTGCTCTTGAGCTTCGGAATCAATGTCAGCGGCTTCACCCCCGCGTTGTTCAGGTCGAAGATGATCAGCGACGGTTTTTCTTCCCCGTTCTGCTGCATTTTGTCCATCATCTCTTTGTCGCTCTTTACGAACTCAACCTTCACGTTCAGTTTCTTGGCGGTTTCCTGAATTTTCGCCATAAAGAACAGATCTTCGATGAAGGCGAAGATGCGCGAGTTTGCGTCGACGCTGGCCGGCAGAGGCTCGGGATCGGGCTGCGGGAACTGCGTCGGGAAACCGGGCCGCGGACGTCCGCCCTTGTGCCCGTTGTTGTTCCCTCCCGCCAGCGCCGCGCGATAGCTGTGATCCATCGGCGCCGTGTAGATGCCATCTTTGTTCTCGCGGCTCATCCCGTGGCCGGGACGGTGTCCGCGTGGATTGTGTTGCCGGCGGCCTCTCCGCCGCCTTCTTCCTCCGCCACCGGAGTTTTTTCCTGGTCCTGCGTTCATATTCCTCTCAAAAATCACACAAGATGCAAAGCTTTACAGATCCCGAAACCTGGTCGATACATACCCGAAATAAGTGCGCGGACTGCCCCCGACATAGTTTCACGTTGTCCTGCGCAGTTGCGAATTGCCACGGACACACTCTGGAACGAACCCCAAACCTGCAAAGAACCACTCTCGCGAATGCAAACTAAATCGGCTTCGATTTTCCGTGTATCGGATCCGTAAAGGCGTCGCCCTGGAATGGCTGACGCAGAAGGCCTTCGCGGGAACGAGGCCTAAATGAGAACAACTTTATGGTACTCGCACTCCTGAAGACGCGCAAGACCCCCGCTCCCCGGATTTTGCACAGGAGGACCATGCAGGGCGGTACTACCGGATTCGCCCTATATTTTCTAGATCTCCATCGAAAGCTCGCGCGCCCACTGTTGCGCCTGCCAGTAGCACGCGGCAACGTCATCGGCTTCCAGTCGCAGTCCCCTGCTCAGCGCAGTGGCCGCTTCCCATTCCCCGCTTTCATGCGCCAGCATGAGCTGAAACACAGGCCGCAAGACGCTGGGCTGCCCCAGCAATACCGATTTCGTTGCCGCATCCAGCGGGATCTTCTCCAGCACCGCCTCCATCGGTGTTTCCAGCATGGCATCGATGAGGGAAAGCAGCCCCATCAGGAACAGGTCCGACTCGCCAGGCGAAACCTTGGGAGCAAGCAACTCGCAGAATCGTCCCCGCACCAGCGCCGAAAGCACCAGATCGCTGGTCTTGTCTTGTCCTGCTCCCACGGCTGCAATCAGCCGCATCCACCGCCGGAGATCCCGTTCGCCCAGCAACGACAAGGCGTGCCTCACCGAGTGGATTTCTTTACGGAAACCAAACACCGCCGAATTCAGATACCGCAGCAGCCGGTAACAAATCGATGCCTCTTCTTTAATGAGTCTTTCGAGTTCCGGCAGATCCAGTTCCGACCGCGAGGCTTCCTGCAGCATGCGTATGTAATTCAGCCTTTTGGCCGGCATATCGTGTGTACCCATGAGCTCCGGCCGCCGGAGAAAGAATCCCTGAAAATAGACGAATCCGTGATCCCGGGCCTGCGCGAACTCCTTCCGCGTCTCGACTTTTTCCGCAAGCATCCGGCATCGCCAAGGTCCGAACAGCCTGATCAGTTCGTCGCGCTGTTCTGGCGTAGTAAGCTGCAGGTCGACTTTGATAATGTCGGCAATTTCAGCCAGTGGCTCGCGATGGTCGCCGGCAACGTAATCGTCGAGTGCGATCATGTAGCCCTGCTGTTTCAGGACGTGACAGGCGGCGATCACGTCGGGATCACACGGCACCGTCTCCAGAATTTCTACAACCGTCGACGTCGACGGCAGGAGGGTGACCAATCCCTTGATCAAGGTGTCGCGCGTACAGTTCACGAAGGCGCGCCGTCCATCGCACAACACGTCGAGGCCCACAACCAGAGAGCGATCGAGCGTAGCGCGCGATGCTTCGTCTGCGTCGCCGGTAAAGCAGTTCTCGAGGCTGTCGCGAAACAACAGTTCGTAGCCGAATACCTTTTCTTCGCGATCGAAAATCGGTTGCCGCGCAACGTACCGCATCGCCTTCGCATCGCGCACTGGAGCCCGGACCGCGGCTCGACCTGCAGACATGTTTCCCACCTGAATCAGTATCGGCAGTAGGAACAAAAGTCTGAGCACTCATGAGACCTTAGTTCCCGGATGATGAAGTTCTCAGAGATGAGTGAGGATGAACATTGAATGCAAAGACGGAACCGGTGCACCACTTCTGGCGATTTTTCCAGAATTGGGACTGTCAAAATCCTATAGGAGATGCAGCTTGAGTATCGCTGAACGCGAAGCTGAGTTTCAGGCCCTCTGCACGCCACCAAGACGCGTCAGTGCCTCCACAATTTTGCCCGACCATTCAGCGACTTCATCCTCGCGCAGTGTGCGCTCATTGGACTGGAACCGTACTCGCAGCAAAACGGAGTACTTTCCCGACGGAATCGATCCGCCGCGAAAAATCTCCGCCGGTTGCAACTCCCGTAATGTCGTTAATCCCAACGCCGACGCTGCCCTTCCCATCTGCTCAAAAGTCACCCCGTCGGCAAACACGAAGGAGAAATCGCGTTCCACCGCCGGATATCGGCCCAGTGGTGTGTACTTCACGCGGCGCAGCCCAATCTTGTAGAGCAACTCCAGATCGAACTCGGCGACAAACACTTCCTGCCGCAATTTTCGTGCCGCAGCGACTGCTGGATGAATCTGCCCGAAGAGCGCTACAACCGCGCCATTCACAGAAACCCGCGCCGAACGTCCGGAGTGGAAAAATTCCGGAACGTCCCGGTGAAAACTGAGATCGCACGAAAATGGCTCCAGAAGACTCTCGACGTCTCCCTTGAACGCGCGGAACGCTTCGACGCTGAGTGCGTGCTCGCCTTTGCTTACGTCCACGACGCCGCCGGCCGGCAGCGAAGCTTGCACAGCAGCGAGAGTGGTACCCAGACAGGCGCGACGCGGCTCAACGCGCTCGCCGTTCACCATCTGATAGATACTTCCCATCTCAAACAGCCGGGCCTCGGCGACATCGCGATTCAAATTCCAGGCCAGCATGTCGAGCATGCCAGGTACCAGTGATGTCCGCATCACCGATGCTTCTTCGCTCAGCGGATTCTCCAGTTCCAACACTTGCGCGCCTGACGAAAACCTTTCTGCATCGGCATGAGAAATGAATGTCAGGGACAGAGCCTCGTTGTATCCCAGCGCCAGAGCTCTTGTGCGCAACTCCACGTCCATCGGCGCGTGGGCCAGCTCGACAACCGCCCCGCTATAGGCCGGCAATGTGTTGGGAAACTTGTCGTAACCATGAAGCCGTGCAATCTCCTCAATCACGTCGATCTCGCGCTCCACATCCAGCCGCCAGCTTGGAATCTGCACCCGGAATTGCGCATCCCCCTGGCCCTCAGGAATGAGTTCGAATCCGAGCCGCTTCAGCAGGCGGAAGATCAGGCCAGAATCCAGTCCTCCGCCGAGGATGCGCCGCACCTCGCTCACGTGAAGAATGACCGGAGCCTGCTCCATGTTTTTCGAGATCACGTCCACGACGTCGCCGACCAGTTCTCCGCCGCCCGATTGCAGAATCATCTGCGCGACCAGATCGCAGGAAAGGACGGTTGATTCGAAATCTGCTCCGCGCTCAAAACGGTGGGACGCATCCGTGTGTAGCGCGTGCCGCCGCGACATCTTTCTGACGATCGCCGGGTCCCACCACGCCGATTCGATCACGATATTCCGCGTCTTCTCGGTGATCATCGTGTCGTATCCGCCCATGACGCCAGCGAGCCCGACGGGCTTTTGGGCATCGCAAACCACGAGATCGTCGGTGGTGAGCTCGCGTTCGACTCCGTCAAGCGTCTTCAGCTTCTCTCCGGCACGAGCTTTGCGCACGACGATTCGGCCGCCTTCGAGCAGGTCCGCATCGAACACGTGAGTAGGCTTCCCAATTTCCCAAAGAACGTAGTTAGTCGCGTCGACAGCGTTCGAAATCGGCCGCTGATCGAGCAACTGCAAGCGATGCGCGATCTTCTCAGGCGATGGCTTGACGCGAGTGTTACGAATCACGCGGGCCGAAAAGCGAGGACAGAGTTGCGGCTCTTCGACGGTGATAGGAAAGCTAACCTCAGCGGCTGAAGCCGACTCTCTTTCGCCGCTTGTCGGCACGGCCGAAGCCGTGCCCTTCCCGGTCACAATCAGCTTCAGCGGCAGGTCGTAAACAGCAGCCGCCTCGCGTGCCACGCCGTAATGATTCATCGCGTCAGGACGGTTTGTTCCGATTTCCATCTCGAACACGGTATCCGCACCCGACCCGCTGATTCCTTCGACCGAGATGCCAACATTGGTCAGGTCCTCAGCAAGCCGCCGATCGTCGACCGTAAGGTCAACGTAATCGCGAATCCAATTGGGAGAGAGTTTCATGAGAAGCTTCCAGCTTCTAGCCTCTAGCCGCTAACCAACCAGTTCGGTGTCGAGCTAGAGCTAGCATCCAGGAGACAGAGGCTTTTACCCGAACTGCTGCAAGAACCGCACGTCCCCCTGAAAGAACAACTGAATATCATCGACACCGTACTTCAGCAATGCCAACCGGTCCACACCCATGCCGAAGGCGAATCCCGAAACCTTCTTCGGGTCGTACCCGTTGTCCTTCACGAACTCGAAGACGTTGGGATCGACCATGCCGCAACCGAGCACTTCAATCCACCCGGTCTGTTTGCAGGGACGGCAAGGGTCCGCCCCACGCTTCCCGCTTCCACCGCAGATGAAGCACGTGACGTACAGCTCTGCGCTAGGCTCCGTGAAAGGGAAGAACGACGGCCGGAAGTGCGTCTTCACATTCGATCCAAACAGGGCCTTCATCGCGTGATCGAGCGTGCCCTTCAGATCGCCGAAGGTGATGTTCGTATCGACCGCCAGCCCCTCGATCTGATGAAACATCGGCGAATGGCTTGCATCCGGAGGATCATTGCGATGCACCGTCCCAGGGATGACGATGCGAATCGGCGGCCGCAACTTCTCCATCGTGCGAATCTGCACGGGAGAAGTGTGCGTCCGCAGCAGCAGACGGTCACGTTGCGGCTTCGACTGTTGCCCCGCAATGAACAGCGTATCCTGGGTGTCCCGCGCTGGATGATTCGGCGGGAAGTTCAGTGATTCAAAGTTGTAGTAATCCGTCTCGACGACCGGGCCTTCGGCGACGGAATAGCCGAGCTTCTGAAAAACCCCGACGATCTCGTGCATCGTCTTGATGACGGGATGCTCGGCCCCGATGGGGCGACGGATACCGGGAAGAGAGATGTCGATTGAATCCGCGACGGCGGTTGAACGCTGAAGCTGGATATCCTCCGCCTTATCGATGATGTCTGCGACCCGTGCTTTGAGTTCGTTAACACGGATGCCAGCTTCTCGCTTTCCTTCCCTGGGAGCGCCTTTGAGCCACAGGTCGTTGATCTGGGTCAAGATGCCGTTCTTGCGCGCCAGCCAACGGTCACGGAAGGGCTTGAGGCCACTGGCATCGCCGCTCGCGTTTAAGGTCTTGAGCTCTTGCTCCAACGCAGAAAGCAGTTCCGCCGCGGCCTTCTCAAGCGCTGCCTCCGAATAATCCGTCAACTTGGGAACGGTGTATGCCACGATCACCAACACTCTTTTATCATCCTGAGCGCGTACTTTCCGCGAAGGACATATGCATTTCGTCGGCAGCTTCGGTAATAAATACGAATGCACAGATCCTTCGCCGCCAAAAACTGCGGCTCAGGATGACAGATTGTTGTTAATAGAAAGCTACGGGCGGCACGGCTGAAGCCATGCCCTTCCCGACTTTGCTGAAAGCTAACTGCCGATAGCAGAGGGCTGTTCCCTACGCCAGTGCCGTCTTGGCTTGCGACGCCAGTCCCGCAAACCCCGCTGGATCGTTGACTGCCAGATCGGCGAGAATCTTGCGGTCCAGTTCCACGCCAGCCTTCTTCAGGCCGTGAATGAACTGGTTGTAGCTCAACCCGTTCAGCTTGGCGGCGGCGCCAATGCGCACAATCCACAACGAGCGGAACTGGCGCTTGCGCTGCTTGCGTCCGGCATAGGCAAATTTCAGCCCGCGCTCAACCGACTCTTTCGCCGAGCGGTACAGCTTTGATTTTGTGAGGAAATAACCGCTGGCGCGGTCCAGTATCTTCTTGCGCTTCTGGCGGCGTTTGGTGCCGCGCTTGACTCTAGGCATGGTGTTCTCCTTTTGGCTTTCTGTTTATGGCGGCTGGAGGCAAGGACGATCGCTCGCGACCGATGACCTCTTCACACGCCCAAGATTGCAGATTTATGATTGCTGACTTGAAGACGCCCTGAACAGCGAGTTCAATCTGAAAACTTCAATCTGCAATCTGCAATCGCTACTCACTGATACGGAATCATCCGCAGAACTTTGGCCAGATCTCCGTCGCTCACCAATCCGGCCTTGCGGAACTTCCGCTTGGTTTTCGTTTCCTTGGACGTCAGGATGTGACGCAGCTTCGCATGTCCCCGCTTCACCTTTCCTGTCGCGGTCTTCTTGAAGCGCTTGGCAGCGCCTTTGTGCGTTTTCAATTTCGGCATAGAAACCTCAGCAATTAGCAGTTAGCAAAAACAACGCCCCAGCTTCGGCATTCTTCCGGATAGCAAAATGCCAGCGGCTAATTGCCAGTTGGGATGAATTTGTACCTAGTCACCTGAGCCGCGCTACGACGCGGGCTTGGCGACCTGCGCCGGTGGCGGATCCGGGCTCGGCGCGCTTTGCGCCGCAGCCTTCTCGGCTTTTTGCTTCTCCCGCTCGCGCTCCTTGTCCGATTTTTTCGGAGCCAAAATCGCGTGCAGCGTATTCCCTTCCTGCCGCGGGCGAAATTCAACAATGCTTTCGGACTCGACGTCTTTAATCAGCCGTTCCAAAATCTGGCGGCCCAGTCCGGTCCGTGTCATCTCGCGTCCACGGAAGAAAATCGTCGCCTTAACCTTGTCACCCTCAGCCAGGAAACGCAGGACGTGATTTTTTTTAGTCTCGTAATCGTGGTCGTCCACATTGATGCGGAACTTGACCTCTTTTACGGTAATCGTCTTCTGATGCTTCTTGGCTTCGCGCTCTTTCTTTTCCTGCTGGTAGAGATACTTCCCGTAATCCATGATGCGGCATACGGGAGGCTGCGCGGTGGGCGAAATCTCAACCAGGTCCAGACTTTTCTCGCGGGCTTTCTTAACCGCTTCGTAGGGCGGCATAATCCCGAGCATATTGCCGTCTTCGTCAATCACGCGAATTTCGCGGGCCCGAATGCGGTCATTGATGCGGATAAAACGTTTGTCGATACAGTCCTCCGTACTCTAAGCAACTGAGAATAAAGAATTATAGCATGACCCTAGGAGGCAACTTTCAACGCAAGAGTTTGCAGCCGGTGACATGCAAGGCCGGATTGCGCCACAATGAGTACACGTCCACGCAGTTCTCAGTGGAGCACTCCGAGGTCTTATTTCATGTGTCGGAACATCAAAACTCTTTTTAACTTCGATCCGCCAGTGACGGATGACGAGGTGCGCGCCGCCTCGCTGCAGTTCGTCCGCAAAATCACCGGCTTCAACAAGCCTTCCAGGACCAACGAGGCCGCATTTCAAGCCGCAATCGACGAGGTGAGTTCGATCTCGATGCGGCTTCTCCGCTCTCTCGAAACCACTGCGCCACCAAAGAACAGAGAAGAGGAAGCGGCCAAGGCAAAAGCTCGCGCCCAAATCAGATTTGGAGATTGAAAATCGTTCGTGGTTTGGCTATTGCGCGCTGAACCAGTCCAATCCGGTACAATCTTCGGGCCTGCAGAGCTCTCCATGAAGCAAAAGAAATCCTCCATCGTGATTAGTGTGCTGTGGCTGTGCGCCACCCTTGCCATCGTTGCGTTTGCGCAAGAACCCCAGTCCACGATCGTTGAGCAAGGCAAGTTCACCCTACATAAATTCGAGCAGCCGATCGGCGAAGAGACGTACGAGATTCGCCGCCAGGGCGACTCGCTTGCCGCCAAGATCGACTTCAAGTTCACCGACCGCGGGTCCGAAGTTCCGCTCACAACAACGTTCCGGGCTGCGCCGGACTTGACGCCTCAATCCTTCGAGATCAAGGGGCGCACCGCGCGTACGGTCACGATTGATGAATCGATATCCATCGACCAGGGCCAGGTCCATCTACGCATGCGCGACAAAAAGATTGATTCTTCCGCGCCGACTGGCGCCTTCTTCACCATTACCAGCTACGCGCCTAGCACAATGCAGATGCTGATGGTGCGCTACTGGGCGACCCACGGGTCTCCGTCTCAACTGCCAACTCTGCCGAACGGATTGGTGAAGATTGAACCGCGTGGTCAAGACACAATCCAGGTCGGTGGCAGAAACGAAAAGCTGGACCGCTATACCGTCGAAGGACTGATCTGGGGCCGGGAAACGCTCTGGTTCGACGGAAAGCGCAATCTTGTCGCAGCCGTTACGACCGATGCCGAGTTCGACCACTTTGAAGCGATCCGCGATGGCTACGAGAATGCCCTCGCGGACTTCGTAGGCAAGGCTGGTGCAGATGAAATGAAGGCGCTGGCCGATCTATCGAAGACTATTCCTGGCAGCCACGCGCCTACACTGGCGATCGTCGGCGCCACCCTCATCGACGGTACCGGAGCGACGCCGGTTGCGGATTCAGCAGTTGTCATTGATCACGGCAACATCGTTGCGGCGGGCCCACGGGCGAAGATCGCGATTCCGAAAGACGCACAAGTCATCGACGCCAAAGGCAAGTTCCTGCTTCCAGGGCTCTGGGATATGCATGCTCACTTTGAGCAGGTGGAGTGGGGGCCGATCTATCTCGCGGCGGGTGTGACGACAGTCCGTGACTGCGGCAACGAGTTTGAATTCATCACCGCGGTGCGCGATGCCATTGCACAGGGCCGCGGCCTCGGCCCACGCCTTCTGCTAGCCGGCGTCGTCGACGGTACCGGCCCCCTTGCGCTTGGTGTGGGGCGAGTTGACACGCCCGAGCAGGCGCGCTCGTGGGTCGATCGATATCACGCCGCAAATTTCCAGCAGATGAAGATCTACAGTTCGGTGAAGCTTGACGAACTAAAGGTTGTCGCTGATGAGGCTCACCGCCTGGGTATGACCGTGACCGGTCATGTGCCGGAAGGATTGAACGCCTATCAGACGATAGAGGCCGGCCAGGATCAGATCAACCACATTCAGTACATCGCGGACATCATGCATGCGCCCATTCCTGACGGCGCCACCCGACTGGAGCGCAGGAAGGCGATGGCAGAAATCAATCTCGATTCGCCGGAAGCGGCGAAGGCGGTGGCGTTTCTCAAAGAGCATCACACGGTGATCGATCCTACGATGGCACTGTTCGAGTTGTTTACTGCAACCACGGCCAAGCCGCCCGCAAGCTTTGAGCCCGGTGTGGAAAAGATCGCGCTGGAACTGGCGCAACCTCTCACCGATGTGGAACCACCTTCCGAACGTTCCGAACTCTTTACGAAGATATTCAGCAAAGAAATCGGGATCGTCGGCGTGCTGCATCGAGCCGGCATTCCGATTGTGGCGGGCACAGATCAAGCCGTTCCGGGTCACAGCCTGCATCGCGAGATCGAAATTTATGTGCAGGCAGGATTCACTCCCATGGAGGCCATCCAGGCGGCAACGATCGTGCCGGCACGGGTGATGGGACTGGACAAAGAACTTGGAACGATCGAGAAGGGTAAACGGGCCGATCTGATCCTGCTAACCGCCGATCCGCTCGCTGATATTCACAACAGTCGTAATGTCGAATACGTTATCAGCAATGGCGCAATGTATCGCACTGCCGAATTGTGGCAGAGCGTGGGGTTCAAGCCGTAAACCGAAACTTTCTTGGATTCTGACGACGCGCGCCCACCGATGAAAGATGGGCGGGGATGATCACGATTGTCTGGAAACCCTCCAACCCAGCTAATCCGCTGGCAGGAACGGATCGATCGGCTTCAAGAGTTGAAGCCGCGATATCCCTCGCTCAGCGCGGTATTGAGCCTCTATGGGGAAACATTACATTTTCAGTCTGATGTGGCGCTCACACGGAAGCAAGTCATCCGTCGAACAGTGCCGCTGCGTGAACAAATTGACAGGACAGTCTTCTGTTCTGTCATGCCACGGCTCCTCTCGGTGGCAGCACAGAGTGGACCCGATACTCTGCGAGCCGAAGCAGCCGGATTGAGGGAACGCGGGATTAACGAATGGAATCGCCTATTTGACCTGGCTATTAATGAGCAAGGGCTGGAAGGCGCCGGTGATTTCTTTACCCGCGCTTGCCTGCAGCCCCTGGCAGAGCACCTGCAACTGCAAGCCCAGAAGGACTTCCATTACAACGGCAACAGGTGTCCGGTCTGCAACGGACTACCCCAAATGGCCATCCTGCGTTCGGAGGGCGAAGGCGCCAGTCGTTCGTTGCTGTGTTCGTTCTGCCTGTACGAATGGACGTTCCGCAGAATCGCCTGTCCCTGGTGTGGAGAAGAGAACAAAGAGAAACTACCTCGCTACTCTGCCGAAGAATGCGCTTACGTTCACGTCGAGACTTGCGACACGTGTCAGCGATACTTAAAAGCGGTTGACTTGACCGTAAATGGAAATGCCGTCCCGCTGGTCGACGAGGTCGCGCTTACCGTCTTTGATGTGTGGGCCAACGACCATGGCTACACAAAGATCGAGCGCAACCTTCTCGGTTTTTAACACTGCTGTAACATTTCGAGTTTTCATTGACACTGGCATCGGAGAGGTGTACGGTTCCTGCATTCTGTGGGACCGCGTAAATCGAGGCAACAGTAGAACCTGTTCCTCCCTCAAAACGTCGTAGCAAGCGGAGACCTTTCGCGGAGACCTTTCATGGATCTTTCACGACGTTCCTTCCTCAAAGCAGGAGTTGCCGGGACGGTGGGACTTTCTGCGTTGGGCTTCGATCTCCAACCTTTGCAGGCCGAATCATCGACATTGAAGATTTCGCGAACCACGCAGACGCGGAGCACGTGTCCGTACTGCTCGGTGAGTTGCGGGATCATCATCCACACGATCGGTGACGGGGCGAAGAATGTGACGCCCCAGGTGGTGCACGTCGAGGGAGATCCTGATCATCCCATCAACCGTGGCACGCTTTGCCCAAAGGGTGCTTCGCTGTTGCAGGACATCGTCAACGATCGCCGCCTGCTGAAGCCGCAAGTACGCCGGCCCGGCTCCGACCATTGGGAAGATATTTCCTGGGATCAGGCAATCGACGAAATCGCCAATCGCACGAAAGCCCTTCGCGACGCGGACTTCATCGAGCAGGACAAGAACGGTAAGACCGTCAACCGCTGGGAGAGTCTCGCTTTTGCCGGCGGTTGCACCGACACGAACGAGTTCAATTACCTGGTAGTGAAGTCGATGCGTTCGATGGGGGTGACGTGCCTGGAAAACCAGGCGCGTGTTTGACACGGCCCTACGGTCTCCAGTTTGGGGCCAACATTCGGACGCGGGGCGATGACGAACGGCTGGGTCGACATCAAGAACACCGACATGATGTTGATCATGGGCGGAAATCCAGCCGAGAATCACCCGTGCGGATTCAAGTGGGTCGTCGAGGCGAAGCGCAATCGCAACGCGAAAGTCATCGTCGTAGATCCCCGTTTTACGCGCACTGCTTCACAGGCAGACCAATTCCTGCAAATCCGTGCCGGGTCCGACATCGCCTTTCTGGGCGGGCTGATCAACTTTGCAATTCAGAACAAACGCTACAACGAGGAATATCTCGTCAACTACACCAACGCCGCGTTCGTGGTGAAAGAGGGTTTCAAGCTAGCGGAAGACGGCCTGTACTCCGGCTTCGATGCGAACGCGAAGACGTATGACAAGTCAACCTGGAACTACGAAGAAGTCGGCGGTAGCGCAGCTACACCGAAGCCCGCGGCCGGGAGCCCTCCCCCTCCCCCGATGCTGCCGCCGAATGTGGCTTTCGACTTATCCCTGCAACATCCGCGCTGCGTCTTTCAACTGTTGAAGCAACAGTACTCACGCTACACGCCGGAGATGGTCGAGCGCATCACCGGCATCCCGAAAGATCAGGCGATAAAGGCGTGGGATACATTCGCTTCTATTCGCCAGAACGGCGACATGAAGAGGGCAGGGACCATCATCTATGCGGTCGGCTGGACGCAGCATTCTTCCGGTACGCAGACGATCCGCACCGCGGCGATGATTCAGTTGCTGCTCGGCAATGTGGGACGCGCGGGCGGCGGTGTCAATGCGCTGCGCGGGCACTCAAACATTCAGGGTGCGACGGATATGGCCGGCATCTTCGATATCTTGCCCGGCTATCTCAAGATGCCAACCCCGGCCGATACCGATCTGGGGGCCTATCTCACCCGCACGACGCCAAAATCCTCAAAGCCGAAAGAGTGGGACTCGTTCAACTATTGGTCGAACACACCCGCATTCACGGTCTCGCTCCTTAAAGCCCTCTACGGTGATGCGGCGACGAAGGAAAATGACTTCGCCTTCAACTGGCTTCCCAAGATTGACCGCAAATATTCCTGGGCCGAAATCTGGGACGACATGTACAACGGCAAAGTCAAAGCCATGATGGCGTTCGGCATGAACGGCGTCATGATCGGCCCGAACGCCAAAAAGAACATTGATGCTCTGAAGAAAGCGGACTTCCTGGTGGTCTGCGAAATCTATCCCGACGAGACCAGTGAGTTCTGGCGCGCGCCGGGTACCACTCCCGACGAAATGAAGAAGATCAATACGACGGTTTATCGTCTGCCGGGCGCGGGTTTCGCCGAGAAAGACGGGACCTTCGTCAATTCCGCGCGCTGGCTGCAGTGGAAGTGGGCCGCGGTCCCTCCCCCCGGAGATTGCAAACTCGACCAGGAGATTCTGGCGCGTATTTTTCTGAAAGTTCGGGAGAAATATCAGAAGGAAGGCGGGAAGTTCCCCGACCCGGTTCTCAAGGTTTCGTGGAACTACACGAATCCGAACAACCCATCACTAGCCGAGGTCGCGAAGGAGATCAACGGTAAGGCGCTGGCAGACGTCACCGATCAGAAGACGAATACAACCATCAAGGCTGACCAGCAGCTTCCCGGCTTCGCATTCCTGCGCGACGACGGCTCCACGATGTCTGGAAATTGGCTCTACTGCGGCTCATGGACCGAAGGTGGCGCCATGACACAGCGCCGCGATCCGGCCGATCCGTCTGGACTCGGAATTCATTCCAACTGGGCATGGTCGTGGCCGGCGAATCGGCGTGTCCTCTACAACCGCGCGTCATGTGATCTGAACGGGAAACCATGGGATCCCGAGCGGAAGCAAGTCTGGTGGAGTGAAGCCAAGCAGAAATGGGTGGGCAACGATATTCCCGATTTCAAGGCCGATGCCGACCCCAAGACTCACATGGGCCCGTTCATCATGAATCCCGAAGGAGTTGGGCGCCTGTTCGTCCCGATCGGTGCGGTCGCCGATGGTCCCTTCCCGGAACACTATGAACCCACTGAGAGTCCAATCGCGAATCCCCTGCACCCAAATCAATCGAACAACCCGATCGCGAAGAGATTCAAATCGGACCTAGACAAGTACGGGACAGTCGATCAGGGATACAACATCATCTGCACCACGTATCGACTTACCGAGCACTATCACTACTGGACCAAGAACAATCCCATGAACGTGCAACTGGTGCCCGAACCGTTCGTGGAGATTCCCGCGGAACTCGCCGACCAGATGGGCCTGCGCGGCGGCGAGAAAGTGAAGGTAACAAGCGCCCGCGCCGAGTATATCGCCAAGGCGATGGTCACCAGGCGCATCAAGGGCATGATGATCGATGGCAAGAAGACCTATCAGATAGGCATCCCCATTCACTGGGGATTCCGCGGCATCGCGGAAGATGAAGGCAAGACAGCGAGGATACCTGCCAATTTTCTGTCGCCAGCGGTCATTGATCCCAACGCGTACACACCCGAGTTCAAGGGCTTCCTCGTGAAGCTGGAAAGAGTTTAGGGGAGGCCTGAGATGAGCGATCGCAAGACGCTGCAAGTTCAGAAGATCTCGGGCCACCCCGGACCTGTGCCCGGTGCGGGAACACAGCGCCAGGAAGTGCTCTGCAAACTCATCGACACAACAACGTGCATCGGCTGCAAAGCCTGCGAGGTCGCTTGCGTGGAGTGGAACGACATGCCGTTCCAGCCCACCATGTTCGACAACACCTACCAGACGATGCCAGACACGAACTGGAACTACTGGAACCTGATCAAGTTCAATGAAGTCTCGAGCGACGACGGATCATTCCAGTGGCTCATGCGCAAGCATCAGTGCATGCACTGTGCCGATCCCGGTTGCCTGGCGGCGTGCCCCGCGGATGGCGCGATCGTGCAGTACAGCAACGGCATTGTCGATTTCGAACAGGCCAACTGCATCGGCTGTCAGTTCTGCGTCTCGGGTTGTCCGTTCAATGTTCCGAAGTTCAATCCATCGACAAAGAGAGTGTACAAGTGCACGCTCTGTTCCGACCGCGTTGGTCAGGGCCTTGAGCCAGCCTGCATCAAATCCTGCCCGACGGGATGCCTCCACTTCGGCACCAAGGAGGACATGCTGCAGCTGGCCAACAAACGCGTGGTGCAATTGCAGCAACACGCGGGGTTGAAAGACGCGGGCGTCTACGACCCACAGACGATCGGCGGAACTTCCGTCGTATACATCCTGCACGACTCGACTAATCCGGAGAAATACGGCGGACTGCCGAAGAATCCGCGGATTCCGCTTAGCTTCACGCTGTGGAAGAACTGGTTCAAGCCGGTGGGACTTATCGCGTCAGTCATGGCATTTGCCGGAGTCATCCTGCATTACGTGACCGAGGGACCACGAAGAGTCCAGCCCCAACCTCCGGTGCGAGAGATCGACGGTGGCGAGGCGAGGAAGGACAACTAGATGGCCACACCAGCGAACCGAATCGCGAGCGGGCCCGATCATTTCATCAATCGAATCGGCCTGACCGTCGTTTACGTTGGAGAGCTTCTGCGGCATCGCGCCTACACGCGCTTTCTGCACTGGGCCTACGGCATCTTCTTCTTCCTCGCCTTGCTCTCGGGCTTTGGCATCTACATGCCGTGGATCTTCCGCTGGTTCACACCCTTGTTCGGCGGAGGGGCTATGACCCGCATGCTGCATCCGTGGTTCGGACTCGGGTTCGTGTTTTTCTTCGGCCTTCAGGCTTTGAACTGGTTTGCCCTGATGGCGTGGGGCCCCGGGGACACTCGCTGGATGAAGCGACTGAAAGACTACGTGACGCATCGCGACAGCATCGAGCCGCCCGACGTAGGTTTTTTCAACGCCGGCCAGAAGGCGCAGTTCTGGGAGATCGTCGGCGGTTCGATCGCCTATGTCATCACGGGAGTGATCATGTGGTTCCCGGAGATCTTCGGACGCTGGCCAGTTGCTGTCAGCTATGTAATCCACGATATCTCGGCACTGATCATGCTGGCTGGCATCTTCATTCACATTTACCTCAGCACAATCGGCGAACCCGGCACCATGCAGGCGATGACCCGCGGCACAGTAAGCGAGGCTTGGGCGTGGACGCACCACCCTGCCTGGTACAAAGAAGTCACCGGCCGAGATCCGCTGCAGGCCTTGGAAGAGGCACGTGCTCGCGAGAGCGGCTCGGATAGCAGAACAAAAACTACATAATCAGAGCAACACAGTTAACGATGTTTCACATTCTGCCGTTTGTTGTTGGCAGTCCCCAACTCCGTTCCACATTCCAACCAAACAAACCTTCGATCGATATAGGTCACTTTTAGTGACAGACTGTGGGGCCGTCGATTTCAAAGCGTCCGGAGCCGGCTGGTCCGTTGACCGATGTCGGACATGAGTGCCACCGCGTGCTTGAAGCCGGAAAGGCACCCGCGCATGATCGCAAGAGCACCGTAGTAGTCGTTGTATCGGAAAAACCCCGTTTGGCCACGCCACATGGGATAGAAATCACATGCCTGAAGCCACTTCTCAAATACCGCTTCGATATCCAGATACGTGTCGGGCACGAAGTTGGTGGCGTCTTCCCAGTTGTCGGCATAGTAGATTTTAGACACTGTGTGCGCAGGTCGGCTGCGGCTCAGGGTCTCCAACGCGGCGTAGAAAACCGCATCCCGAACGATCAGATGACAATTCTGATGATCCTTGTGCCAGCTTCCGCTCCAGTGAGTCACGATGATGTCCGGCCGGCATTGTCGAATTGCATCGCAAACGGAGAGCGTGCTCTCTTCGTTGAACGGGATCTCAGCATCGGGATAGGTAAGAAATATGGAGTCTGCTCCGAGCAGGTGAGTCGCTTTCTGAGTGGCTGTTCGCTGCATTTCGCCGTATTGCTGAACCGGAATTTCGTTCGGGGCGCCCTTCTCTCCGAGTGAGAGACTCAGCAAAGTGCCCGCTCCCCCTCGCTCGATCTGTTGGGCTAATACCGCTCCCATGGTGAAGAGGCCGTCGCCGGGATGCGCCGCAATCGCCATGGTCCTGGCTGGACTGCTGTCGGCCGGCGCGTTCCACCTCGAAGATCCGGGTAGGGCTGAAAGTGCAATCGCACCACCGACGGATTGTGCGAAAGAACGCCGGTTCATTTGGTCTCCTTTTTGGTTCGCCGCGTTTTCTTACCGGAACTGGTGCGACTCCTTGTCGTGATTGCAGGTTGCTGCGCGATGGCGGACGGTTCCCAGGCCAGGCGTGCGCAGCCGAGTAAGTTCACTGTGTCCGCAATGCTACTCACCATGATGCTCACTTTCTTGGCGGCGAGCGGTTGCGCGCGCTCAACCATTGCCTGCCGCAAGGGCTTCAAGTAGAGGTCAGCGACTGCAGCCATTCCTCCTCCGAGGATAATGACCTCCGGGTCAAGGAGGCTGACCAGATTGGCCACCGCAAACCCGAGGAGCCGGCCGGCTCGATTGAAGATATCCAACGCCAGCCGGTCATCCTGGCGGGCTGCATACGCAACATCGTGCGCCGTGATTTTCGACGAATCCAATTCTGCCAGGCTGCTGGTTTCTCCATTTCTCAGACGCAGCCGCGCAGAAGATGCGATAGCCGGTCCGGCCACCAGAGATTCCAACTCTCCATTGCTCCCCGCAGCTTGGACGTCTTCGCGCGTAACTGTGAGCCATCCGGCACATCCTGAAAGCTCGTGGGCGCCGCGAATAATGCGGCCGCCACTCAGGATGCCCGCCCCGATTCCAGTGCCGATCAGCAACACAACTACGTCGGATTTGCCTCGCGCCCCACCCAGCCAGCACTCCCCCAAGACTGCTGCATTGCGATCGCTTTCTACGTTTACCGGGATAGCAAGTGAACGTGTCAAACGCTTCGCGAGCGGCACCTCTTCCCACCCGGGCAGGTTAGGCGCCCACACCGTTCCGTTGCGCCGAACCAGCCCGGGCACGGCCACTCCGGCGGCAAAATAAGCATCCTTCGGGGTCTTGTCGCCGGCAAGATCCTTCGCGAGCCGGACGATCTGGGATACCGGCGCCGAAGAAGAGCTGACTTCCACGGGTTCAGTGCGGCGCGAAACAATCTTCCCTTCACGATCGATGACGGCAGCAGAACATTTCGTGCCTCCGAGGTCCACCGCCAGAACGTGCGACACTCTACCTCCCGTATTCGTTGCGTTATCCCAAGGAATGCTTAATCGGTACCCGGCAGCGCGACCGACCGGTTGCCGCCCAAGAAGATCGCCAGAGACAGGCCAACAATGACGACTGCTCCCAGTCCTGGCACGATCATTCCAGCACGAACGCTGACCCGTTGCGATACTTGCCCCACGGCCCAGGGAAATATCATGCCGCCGATGAGTGCAATGGAAAACAGCAGTCCGAAGACGGTTCCGGCTCGCTGCGCATAGCGATCCCCGGCAATTGCCAGCGTCGTCGGGAAGATGGGCCCGTAAGACAATCCAATCAATGCCGTCCCGGCAAACAGCAGGACGAGAGATCGTGCCAACAGTAGAACGGCACACCCTCCCAGGGACAACAAGGCCATACTCAGGACGAGCTGCGATTTTCCGATCCCGCTCAGCACTCTCGCGGCAAGCATTCGGCTCACCATGAGTCCGGCCCAATACCCAGCTAACACCAGCGTGGCAACTCGCGGAGCTTGTCCCGCAACGTTCACATAAGTGGATGTCCAACCGGCGATACATGCCTCATTCCCCGATTCACAGAACAGAATTAACGCTAGCAACAGCACTCCGTCGTATTTCGCAACCTCGAGAAGTTCCCGCCAGGAGAACTCTTGCTTCGTCTTGGCGGGTGGGAACGGGATCACTGCATACCAGAGAGCGCAGACGGTCGCGAGCATCGCGCAGACGAGAAACAACTGAGGAATCGTGAAGCGACCAACAATGCTGGCGGCCGTCAGGGGAATACTCAGCGCGCCCACGCCAAAGAAGATCCCCAGGAGATTTAGCATGGGTCCGCGCTGCGCTGCATAAAGATCTGACACGAGCACGTTTGTGCAAGTATTCAAGCCGCCTCCGCCCAGGCCGAGTAGGATCGCAGCGAAGCTCGCAGTTGCAAACGAGCGAGCGTCCGCAAAGACGACCATCGCTATGGCAACGAGCACAGAGGACGTCAGCAGATTCGCCTTGTTACCCAAATGATCAATGAGGGGTCCTACGGCTGAAGAAGCACCAAAGATACCGAAATACAGGAAGAAGAGAAGCAAGCCTTGCTGGGCCAGACTTATTTGCACGCGTTCGCGCATTGCGGGCAGGCCAAAAACAGTTCCCAGGATGGCGAGAACGATTCCAAAGACGAGCATTCCCGCGCATGCGCTGAGAAACAGCAATCGTGGCCGGACAGTTTGACTCACAGGCTATCTTTTCAGCAGGCGCTCGTATTCTTCGTAAACGCGATTGTTGTTATCCGCCGGTATGCCCGGGACATTGGGGGAAACGAATACAGGTGGATTCTTGCCCTGCTCCGCCAAATCAGCGGCTACCTGCGCGATGATCGCCATCGCGATTGTGATCGTCGAAACCGTTGATCCCGCGGCCACCGGAGCTTTCCAGCCCGGTACCTGGACCAAGGCATCTTCAGCGGGCACGCAGTTGTCGATGACGTAATCCGCAACATCCGCCAGTTTCTTTCCCGAGGAATGAGTGGCCTCCCGCTTGCGGTAGTTGTCCAAGGATGTGATGGCTACTGTCGTGAGCCCGCGCTTCTTGGCCTCCAGGAGCACCTCGATTCCGGCTGCGTTCAGGCCTCCGTGAGAAAAAACCAGCATCACGTCTCCTGCACGAATCGGCTCGTTTTCGAAAAGAACAGCGGCATAACCCTCGCGGCGTTCCAACCAGAGCAATCCCTTTGCGCCGCCGGAGCCAATCACATTCGTCCACATCAGCCGCAGGTCCATGAGCGGCCGAAAACCAGGAAAGGCTCCGTAACGCGGGAACATATCTTGCACTGGAAGCACAGAATGACCACTGCCGAACATGTGCACCAGGCCACCGGCGCTGATGCAGGCCGACATGACGGCCGCAACTTTTTCGATGCTTGCAGTTTGTGTAGTCCAGATTCGATCTAGAACTTCTGTAATGCGTTCACGATAGCGGGAAACGCTCACAATCATTCCTCCATGAAGATTTAAGACGGACGGCTCGCCCTACTCGCTTAATGTCAGAATTTAATCCGGTAGATGCGTACACTCTGCCCCGGAACAAGCTCTTTCAGATTCAGATCGGTGCCCGAAGGAGTAATTTCCCGGCCGGTCATAATTTCCCGAATCGTGGACGCAGGTCTTTCGAGCAACCGGGAAAACTCCACCGATGCGGGTTTATCCCCGTGATTAAAGAAGAACACCCATCTACCCTGCGAGGCATACATTTGACGAAGCTCCAACAGTGCGGGAGCGCGCAAGTTTGGTTGCGACAAGCCCGCCCATCGAGCCAATAACCCGGCCAGTGGATGCATTGCGACCGGATGCTCGTAGTTCTCCTGCCCGGCAAAGGCGCCAAGGATGATCGCGTGTCCTTTGTGATATTCGTTCTCGAAGGCTATTGGAGTTCCGTCCTCTGTGAGAGCGACCGGCTTCACTGCACGATCATCCGCCTCGAATTGTTCCTGAAAGGTCATCCCTTTAAATTGCACGGCTCCCCACTTCACCACAAACTCTTTGTCAGGAATCAACTGTTTCTCGCGAACTCCGAACATCTCGTCAAATCCGAAGCCGGGAACTCTGGGCTCGGCATGTCCTCTTTCATCCACCCAGCCGGCACGAGCTTCGACAAAAAGGTGTCCCCCCGCAGAAACATACTCCTTCAATATCCTGGCTTCCTCTGCCGTCAGCATTAGAGGATAAGGAACGATTACGAGTTTGTACTGCTGGAGATCATCCTGGGCCAGTTCGCGAGAACTGAGCACGTCTACGGGCAGATTCCTTTCGAAGAACATTCTGTGGTATCCGGCAACGGCTTCGTGCATGGCCGTACGACTGCCTTCTTCGTCGTATCCGCCCACCAACGGAGCGATAGGGCTAAACACGATTGCGACTTCCGCGCGCTCCGGGCGGGATTGCAGAAGCAGATCAGAGTTCTCCTCGATCCGGCGGGCGATCTCGCCCGCGTGACGGCTCCTCTCGGTGAGAGTGCCATCCAGCATGATCATTCCGTAGCCACCCGATTCGTATCCAGCGTTCATGGGGTAGAACGCGTAATAGTTGATGGCCCGGGCGCCGCGCGAGATCATGCCCCAGGTCCACGTCTCCAAATCGCTGGCGGTTACCGGAGAACCAACCACTGTGCCATGCACGCCATATCCTGCCTGGAGTTCCCCAACGTAGAATCCACGACCTCCCGTCATGCTGCTGGTAAGGTCCATCGCGAGCACACGCCGCTCCAGCGTCCAATTGTGCTCAGGAGCTGTGAGTTTCGGGTAGAAGCTCGTGCCAAAGAAATCAACCGAGTCTTTCATCAGGAAGTCATCGGTTGGATCATAGGGATCGGCCAGGGTGCGTACCAATGGCGAAGGATTAGGGGCGTGGCTGGTGGTTATGTGCTCTGGATCAACCGCCTTCACCGCCTGACTGCGGATCGCCAGATCTTCCGCCAGCTTGTAGCCGTAGTAAACGCGCCAGTCCATGAAATCCGTGTAGGTGAGGATGGTTCCGTAACGTGGAGGCTCGACCTGGCTCCAATCAGTAAAAGTCCTGTGCCAAGCCTCGTTGAGCCGATCGAGTGTCTGATATTTTCCTTTGAGCCACTGCCGGAACCGCTCCTGGCTGCTGGGACAGTAGCAAAACATGGGCTCGGATTTGTATCCAACTCGTGCCCAGTTCAGTGCAGCGGGCTCGCTCCATAGATCCCACCCATAAAACGCGGGGCTTGCGGACGCATGTCGTGCCACTTCCTGGGAGAAATCGAGAACAGCTTCGCGCACACCGCGGTGATCAAAACAGTATCCTGGCGCCGCCTGTGAAGGAATTGGCAGCCCATCCTGTGCAGCATATCGTCCATCGGGATACTTTCTCCCGACCCATTCCGGAGCCGAGTCGACATAAACCTGGATGATGACCCTCAATCCGATTTCGTCGGCGAGTCGCAACAACAAATCCAGATTCTCAAGGTGATATTTGCCTTCTTCCGGCTCGGCAACGTTCCACTCGACCCACGTTCGAACCGTATTAAACCCCAGCTGCTTTATTTTGGTAAGGTCGTCTTTCCAGAGCCTCGCCGATTCTGGAGTAATCGTCTCGAGCATCGGTGCGCGTGCCTTGCCGCCGCTGTACCACACTGAAACCGGGAAAAACGTCGTTTTCTTATCCTTGCTTTGACTGGGGCCAGTATGATTCGTCAGGAGAGAGCCGGACGTGCCGCTGGTTCGATCTTGGCTCCCGGTTGAAGCAAGCAGGCTTACTGCAAGAAGAAGAAAGAAGGGCGATGACAATTTCTCAGGCACGACTCTCGCGTGTTCCAGGATCGTTTTGAAACGACCCATTGTACGCCGAACCGCCAGGTAGCGAGGCCAACGATACGAAATGCAAGTCGCACACGCGAGTGCACAACTGGATTGAGATCAACCAATGAAACGCGGTCACACTTCAAATCGACGGGAGGTAGAAAGTGCGGGCTGATTTCTCGCTTGTCGAAGGCGAATACTTGCAGGACATTCTCGACCAGCCGCGTGCGCTCGACGACACGGTGACCGGACTTGAGGTTACAAAGGATCTGCATCAACTCGCAGCCCGGCTCCAAAAAGGAAAGTTCAAGGGGGTCGTTCTTACGGGGATGGGTTCGTCCTTCCACGCTCTTCATCCGCTCTATGTCGATCTGATTCGTGCCGGCATTTATGCCGTCATGGTGGAAACATCGGAACTGGTTCACTATCAGAACCGGCTGTTCGACCGCAGCCACCTGATCATGGCTGTCTCTCAGTCCGGCCGAAGCGCCGAGGTTGTTCGCCTTCTGCAAAGCAATCGGGGACGGTCGCTAATCATTGGGATCACGAATACTCCCGATAGTCCTCTGGCAAGGAGTTCCGAAGCCTGCATCTTCACCCGGGCGGGAAAAGAGTATTCGGTTTCCTGCAAGACCTACGTAACGTCATTGATCGCGTTGCGCTGGCTGGCTGACTTGATTTGCGAACGCGATGTTCGGCGCACATTGCGGGAGCTCAAGAGTGCCCTGCCCTCCGCCCAAAAGTACCTTGCAGGCTGGAAGGATCATGTGCAGGAGCTTTGTGAGCGCCTCCGGAACATTCGCCAGCTCTTTATCGTCGGCCGTGGCTCGTCTCTGGCCGCCGTCGGCACTGGCGCCCTCATCATCAAAGAAGCGGATCATTTCCCCGCTGAAGGCATGAGCAGCGCCGCGTTCCGGCATGGCCCCTTCGAGATGATCGGCCACGAGACATCCGTGCTGGTTTTCGCCGGCGAGCGCGAGACCCGCGACCTGAATCGCGGGCTCTTCCGGGATATCCGCGAACATCAAGGCCGGGCAGAATGGATTGGTGAGGATTCGGACTTTGCCCCGTTTGTTCTGCCTCAATCGCCACGCTCCTTTACTCCCCTACTTGAGATCCTGCCGATGGAGATGATCACTCTCGCCCTCGCTTCACAGGTGGGACGGGAACCCGGACGCTTTTCTCTCTGCTCGAAGGTCACCACGAAAGAATGAGTTGTAGGGATCCCCGGTCGTCATATCCCGCAGCGCTGACAACACAAGATCGGTCCGAGGCTTCCCCTTTGCGGAGATGTTCTAAAATGGAGGCCCAGTAGTCTTACTGCAAGGATCGCATCGCCGTGAAGGTCGGCATAGATTTCGGTACAACTCGTGTCGTGGTTGCGGCCGTGGATCGCGGGAACTACCCGCTCGTCAACTTTGAAACCCCAGACGGTCATGTGCGCGATTGGTTCCCGCCCTTGCTGGCTGTCCAGGGAGAAGTGCGCGCCTACGGCTGGGAAGCATGGCGGATGCAAGGCCAACCGGGCTGGACCATATTCCGGTCTCTCAAGCGTTTGCTGCGCAACGCAGGACCTGAAACCCGATTGGAAATCGGCGGACAGTCTCTCGAGATCAGACTGGTCATGCGCGAGCTGATGGAGGCTTTGCGCGACCACCTGCGGGAACGTTCGACGTTGTCGGCGAAGCGTTCCGACTCCCTCGAAGTGATGTTGGGAGTCCCGGCAAACGCAAACAGCAATCAACGCTTCCTCACTACTGAGGCAGCGCGGGACGCTGGATTTGAAGTCCTGGGTTTGTTGAACGAGCCTTCCGCCGCCGCCGTTGAGTTTGCCCACCGTGACAGCAGGAAAACCCAGCCTGAAGGCTGGCTCATGGTCTATGACTTGGGCGGCGGCACGTTTGATGCCTCACTAATCGAACTGGGCGATGACACGCATTCCATCGTCGCTTCAGATGGCATTCCGACAGTAGGCGGCGACGACTTCGACGAGATTTTGGCAGAGCTCGCGCTCAATGCTGCCGAGGTTTCCCCCGAGGAGCGGGAGGCCCTGTCAGCGTCAGAGTGGTTCACTCTGCTTGAAGAGTGCCGCGACAAGAAAGAAGCGCTCAATCCCAACACCCGCAAGGTTACGGTCGACCTCGAACTGGTACGCGGAGGCTGGCGCGAGGTCTCTGTCCCTGCGAGCGCGTTCTACGACCGATGCAGACCATTGATCGAGTCAACGCGAGAGGTGGTCGAAAGACTGCTCACTCAGAATCCTGAGCATCCCATCGATACTCTCTACGTGACGGGTGGCGGCTCGGAGTTGCCACCGGTGGCGCGCATCCTGCGTGAGGAATTCGGGAAACGGGTGCGCCGCTCTGCGTATATGCGGTCAGCGACGGCCATTGGATTAGCGATCCGGGCAGACGCGCAGTCGGGATTCGTTCTTCGCGACCAGTTCATGCGGAACTTCGGACTCTGGCGGGAGACCGACGAGGGACGCAGCGTTCAGTTCGATCTTATCTTTCCTCGCGGGACTACGTTGCCGGCGCCCAAACAGCCGCCCCTCAAGAGCATACGTTCCTACCAGCCCGCCCACAATATTGGCCATTTCCGGTATCTCGAGTGCACGCGACTGGCGGGCGACGGCCGCCCTGTGGGCGAGATCACCGATTGGGATGACATTCGTTTTCCGTTTGAGCCAAATCTCCAGGATCGGCATGATCTGGCGTCTCTGGCGGTGGTCCGCACACCCGGAATAAAGCGTTTTGTTATCGAAGAAACCTACACCTGTGACAGCAGCGGAAGCCTGGCGGTGTCGATTGCTAACAAATCCACGGGATTCAAGAAAACATTCCGTCTTGGCCGGTGGTCTGCCAGGCAACCCAAACTGTCGGCGGATCGCGCTCGGGCACAGCGAGCTTAAGGAGTCGCTTTCTGTGGCGTGACGGCCCGCTGTGTCCTTCACCTCACGCTAACGTCAGTGTGAGCTTGACTACACTCGCTGCCGGAAACCGGAACACCGGCGCGTCCCCTTTGATTTCTACCTGCGCCGTGGATGGCGAGATCGCTGCTCTCTGATCAAAGGTGTTGCGTGCGTGAATGTCGGACGACGTCATCACCGTTGCGCTTCCACTCTTCACCTTTCCTCCGCGAACCACGATCTGGGCTTCGATCGGATTCTTAACATCAGGATTTATGGCCGTTAAGACCAGCTGTTTTTCGTGAAGCGAAGCTGAGCCCTGCAGTCCCCAGAAGCTCGCAGTCTGTCCATCGCGGTCATAGTGAATGGACGGCACAGAAAACTCGGTCCGCAAGCTGGTTCCTCCCTGGTGGGCCGCGTACATCGCGAAAACGTGCCCGACCGGGGTAACGCAGAATCGATCTTCATGCGCCAGGTACAGGCTGTTCAGGCAGTTGATCAACTGAGCGCAGCATCCGATACCCACTTTGTCCGGATGACGATTGAAGGTGTCGAGCGTCAGTCCACTAAACACTGCATCGCGTAACGTCGGCAATTGCTCAATCTGATCTCCCGGCGTGAGTTCGCTTCCCGGCTTGTACCATGGTCCCCATTCATCCACGACCAGCTTGATGTGGTGCTCGGGATCGAACTCTCCCATCACGAGCCAGTGCCCCTTGATCAATGATTCCATGACATCGCCCTGGCGAAGCAATTCGTACCAATCCACGGCGTCAAAGTTGACGGCATCTCCTTTTCCCTTGTCCCAATCGCTGGTCTTCCCGCGGCTGAGGTTCCACGCGTAATAGTGCAATGCCAAGCCGAAAATTCCGCGAACCTGATCTTTTCCCTTCCGAATGATTTCTTCGAGAAATCCGCGGGTCCAATTCCATCCATCGTCACTTGGCCCGGATGCCACAAAGGAGAGGTCGCCTGGGCGATACGATGGGGCCCACGCCGTGAATCGGCGGTACTCAACCGCATACTCCTGGGGAGTGAAGTTGCCACCGCAGCCCCACGATTCGTTCCCTACGCCCCAGTACTGAACGTTGAAAGGATCTTTGAATCCAGCGGCCGTTCTTGCGTCTGCCAGCGAGGTGCTGCCAGCCGGGGAATTGCAGTACTCAATCCAGCGATTGAACTCTTGCGCTGGAAGGCTGCGCAGGTTTGCGGCCAGATATGGTTGCGCTCCAATCAGGCGGCAGAACTGGACAAACTCATTCGTGCCGAAACGGTTCGGATCATACCGATGCGCATCGGCAGCGCCAGCGGTCTCACCGCTATTCCAGAAATTCGTGCGGCGCGGGCGCTTATCAACCGGGCCGATGCCGTCGCGCCAATCGTAGCTATCCGCAAAACAGCCACCGGGAAAGCGAACGACCGGCGGACTGATCTTTCGCATCTCGTCCACGAGCTCCTTGCGAATGCCTCCGACGTTGGGCACTTTTGAGTTCTCGCCGACCCAGATCCCGTCGTAGACCACTCCGCTCAGATTCTCGGTGAAGTGGCCATAAATGTTCGGCGATATTGTGCCAAGCGGCTCATCTATCAGAACCTCGATCCGACCCTCGACCGTCTGGGCAAACGCTTTGGGAGTGGAACGGAACACGAGCAGACCAGCTCCGGCTGCTGCAACATTACGAATGAATTCTCTCCGTCTCATTAGGGACCCTCCGCCTTTTCGGCCTCCCAGAGTAAATCTTCTGTGGAGTGCGCACCACTCTATTGTTAGGACACCCCCCAATGTTTCATTGGCATCGCACGAATTCAGCGGGTTCACGCGGTATAATCGTCCCTTCGATTATGCAGACGCGGCGTTACGCGCTGGTGGCTTACCTGAAAAGCCCGGCTGGGGAATTCGTTGAGAATCTTCGGCGAGAACTGCACCCGGACCTTCCGCACCTGGCGGCACACCTTACCATACTTCCACCTCGCTTTCTTCATGGGACCGAGGGCGCAGCCCTCCAGATGCTGGAAAGAATCTGCGGCGAAGAGGAACCATTTGAAGTGACACTGGGATGCGTCGAGACGTTCATACCCGTCACACCAACTGTCTTTATCCGCATCGATGGCGCGGCAGGCCACATGAGCGACCTGCACGGCAAGCTCAATACTGAGGAACTCCAGTTTCAGGAAGAGTGGCCATACATTCCGCATCTGACGATCGTGAAGATGGGCGCCCTGACGCCGGCGCAGGCTGCCTTGGAAATCGCCCGCCAGCGCTGGGAGGAGTATGGGGGAAGCCGCCGTATCCTGTTGGAGAACCTAACCTTCGTCCGCGAGGACTCGCCGAACTGCTGGATCGACCTCGCCCCGATACAGCTTGGCCGCCGCCTGGTTTCACGATAATCTCTCGTTCAATCACTCCGGTTACTCTCGGAATCCGTACATGGCCCGAGGTACACGTCACTCCCGTGCGTTGTAAACGCCCGAGCCGGCCTGTAGATAAAGAGTAGGACAGTTGCCCGGAAACTCGCCAAAGTCCCCTCCTGACGCGGCTTTCCGGTGGTCAAGACGGGAGACAACACATGCAGATCGGAGTTTACGGTTCAGGGTATCTGGGGACAGTTATTTCCGCCTGCCTCGCGGATTTTGGCACTCCTGTCTCATGCTGCCACCCGGACCGCTCCCGCATGGTCGAAATGGCGCAGGGAAATATCCCGTTCTTCGAAAAGAACCTGAAAGAAATCATCCGGCGCAACGTTCGCGCCGGCCGCCTCGCCTATTCCACCGACATCGAATCGTTCGCCCGGAAGACCGGGGTGATTTTTCTGGCCGAAGACAAGGCCGAGGGGCTGAGCGACATCGCCATTCGCATCGCGCGCCTTGCCCCTAAGCCGCCGATCCTGACCATCGTCACTCCCGTCCCGGTCGGCACCGCCAACGCTCTCGAGAAGAGCATGCAAGACATCGGCCTGCAAGCCACCATCGTGTCGCAGCCTATGTTCTTCACCGATGGGTGTGCCGTCGAAGACTTCAACTGGCCGGATCGGCTGATCCTGGGATCGAGCTCAAGTGAAGCGGTGCAAATTCTGAAGCAGATCTTTCATCCGCTCGTCATGCGGGGCGTCCCGGTCATTGTGACCAATCAGTCCACCGCAGAATTAGTACGCGAAGCGGCCACCGCGTTTGTCGCCACCAAGATCTCGTTCATCAACGAAGTGGCAACTCTTTGCGAGCGCGTAAATGCCGATGCCGTGAACCTCGCCCTTGCCCTTGGCCTCGACAAGAAGATTGCCCCACGTTGCCTGCAGCCGGGAGCCGGCATGGGCGGCGTCTTTGCCGAGTCCGACATGGATTCGCTCGTGCAGCTGGCGCAGTCTCAAGGCGTGTCTCTCAAGGTACTGAGTGCTGCCCGCGATGTGAACCAGCAACTCGCTGAACGTCTCGTGGACAAGATTGCCCACGCATTGAATTCGGTCGAGAACAAGGACGTCGGCATCCTGGGCCTGGCTTTCAAGCCCAATACAAACTCCGTCGCGGGCTCAGCTTCGCTGCGTCTTGCCGAGAGCCTCGTATCGAAAGGCGCTCGCGTCCGCGCTTATGACCCGGTGGCAATCCCCGAAGCTAAAACGCATCTCAACGGATCTGTCCGTTATTGCGACTCCGCCTACGCGGCCGCCGAGGGATCCGACGCTCTGGTGGTCGGCACCGGCTGGCCCGAGTTCCGTGCTCTGGACTTCGACCGTATCAAGCACCTGCTGAAGAAACCCGTCATCGTCGACACCAAGAACCTTCTCGATTCCACCCGCCTCCGTGCCCTGGGATTCGAGTACGTAGGCGTCGGCCGCGTCTGAGGCGATTTCAGATTTTAGATTGCAGACTCAAAATTCAACACGGTCACGTAAGAAATCTAAAATCTCAAATCTGCAATCTGATTTCTGCGTTCCCGGTCTCTCGCCCGATCGAAATTCAATTGCTATAATCACTAGGTTGCGGTGGGAATAGCTCAACTGGCAGAGCACTGGACTGTGGCTCCAGCGGTTGCGGGTTCGATTCCCGTTTCCCACCCCATTTTCCTGGCCACGCTCACGTGGCGATAGCCGCCCCGGCGGTCCGCGAGCCAAGAAGTAGAAATGACTGGATGTTCATTGTCTCGCGCGTGAGATCGAAGAGTCGTTCCAATCTTTAGGTGGCAGCGGAACGCCCCAAATATTTTCCGGGTGTTCCAGTTCGATTCCGCACATCAAACGGTTCAGCGGGTTGATGTAAACGATTCGAGCCTTCGCGCGCTTATCGGTCAAGATCACATGAACATCAATGTTCGCCGCGTACGGAAGCTCGACTTCTGTGTGAATCAAAGCTCCATGAAGATTCACGATCTCGGTCGTGCCTTCGCAAGTGCGATCAGTCTGGCCTTCTACGGAAATCGCAACCTTAAGCGGTACGCGCGTACTTCGACGGGACTCACTGGGGGTCGATTCTGTCATAGCGCGATTAGGAAGGGATTCCGAAGGTTCCTCGAGAGGTGAAGCCCCACACTCTGGATTGTGTAATGGCAGTCTGCTTTCTGTTATTCGGTTTGTCAAGAAACTTGTCGTGCAAGTTGCCACATTTCTGTGGATATTTGTAACAAGGTTCAGCCTGATCCAACACTCAGAACGGTGGCAGAACCTGCAGCGGAGGAATTGAATTTGGTTCGAAGCGAACAGGTTTGAGATCGGTGTAAAATGAGCGGCGTTACAAACAGATAGTTGCTGAAGCGGCCCCGTAGCTCAACTGGATAGAGCATCAGTCTTCGGAACTGAGGGTTGGGGGTTCGACTCCCTCCGGGGTCGCCAAGTGTCGACGTTGGCTCGCTCGCATTTTTTCTGGTTCACATCTCTTAGTCCTCCAGTAGTCCTCCAGTTTTACGGTCAGTGTTTTTACCCCCTGCTTTACATGGGCCCGTCGGCTGCCTATCTGTGATTTTGCGGTAGCCTTGCCCGCCAGCCAAGGATCTTCAAACGTCGAACTCGGACTCGAGACTCTAATGTTATTTCTGGGAATCGCCATCTATTGGAAGCTGGCTGAAGAATCGTCTGTGGGCCCTTATGGGAAGGTCATTTTTGTGCTGATGTTCACGGCGACGACCTGGATGCAACTGGCGTTAAGCACTCCGCCGAAGGCGTGGGAACTAACCGCTTCTTGTCTCGTTGCACCGCTGGTGCTCAGCGCAATCGCGTGCGGGTCTGGACTGGAAGTGCATCCGGAGTGTCCTTACGGTGGCGCCGGTCCCTAAGCTGTAACTTGCATCCAAGCCCTGAAATTTGAGAAGGTTATGAGTACTGGCGTGGAGTACTTTCCGCCGGGGCAGGGTTCCAGGTTACGCTGCATCAACAAAGTTCAAAAAATCTGCGACAAGAGGGTGTTATGACCAAAGCCGATCTGATTGATGAAGTCTCGCGTTTGGCTGAGCTTACCCGCAAAGACAGCGAAGTGATAGTAGAAACGATCTTTGACAGCGTGGTGCGCTCCTTGCGCGCGGGTGACAAAATCGAGATCCGGGGCTTTGGCAGTTTTCGCACGCGTCAGCGGCGGCCTCGCGTCGGGCGGAATCCCAAGACGGGAGAGCGAGTGGAAGTCCCGGCCAAGAAAATTCCCTTCTTCAAGCCCAGTAAGGAGTTAAAGGACCTGGTGAATGAGACTACACCGGGTGCAGCCGCGGCTCCCGCAACACCGGCGGCACCCAGCGCCTCGACTCCTCCCACTGCGTGACGCAGTTCGGCGGATTCTCATTCAAGTCAGACTGCATCGTCTGATGGCTATGCGCGTTTCCAGACTCCTCACGGCCCTGGTCGCAATCTGCGCGGTCTGCCTGGCTCAACCCCGTTTTCCCAACAGTGCGGCGGGGCGTCAGTGTGCCGCCTGGCTCGATAGCTTCAATCGCGGGGATAGCAACGCTCATCGCGAGTTCCTCGAAAAGAATTTCCCATCACAGATTTCAAAGCTGGATCGAGAGATGCGATTTCGCCAAACGACCGGTGGATTCGACTTGAAAAAAGTGGAAGAATCCACACCCACAAAGATCGTGGTGCTCGTACAGGAGCGCGAGTCCGATCAAATGGGGCGGCTCACCATGGAAGTGCAGGCCGACAAGCCCCACCAGATTGCCAGTCTTGATATCCAGGCAATTCCTCGGCCGACGGAATTTGCGCTGCCATACCTGTCGCAAAACGAAACCGTAGCCGCAGCACGAAAATATATTGAGAAACAAGTTGCCGCTGACAATTTCTCCGGCGCGGTCATGATCACAAAAGACGGCAAGACCGTCTTTGCTCAGGCGTACGGCCTGGCGGACCGGGAACGTGACACCTCGAACGCCCTCAAGACACGTTTCCGCATCGGTTCGATGAACAAGATGTTCACCGCTGTCGCAACCCTGCAACTGGCGCAGGCCAGGAAGCTCGAGTTGAAAGAAACGGTTGGGAAATATTTGACGGACTATCCCAATCAGGAGATCGCCACCAAAGTCACTCTGCAACAGCTCCTGACGCATACGGGTGGGACAGGAGACCTCTTCGGCCCGGAGTTTGAGACGCATCGGCTGGAACTGCGCACGATTGCGGATTACATCACGCTCTACGGAAATCGGGGGCCGAAGTTCGAACCGGGCGCACGCTGGGAGTACAGCAATTACGGATTCATCCTGCTCGGCGCAATTATCGAAAAGGTCAGCGGGCAGAGTTATTACGACTATGTCCGGGAGCATATTTTTGAGCCAGCGGGAATGACCTCGACCGGCTCTGAGCCCGAGGACAAGGCCGTCCCGGATCGCAGCATGGGCTATACGAAGATAGGTTCGGCTTGGGCGCCAAATACGGACACGCTGCCCTATCGTGGAACGTCGGCGGGTGGCGGATATTCGACGGTGGAGGATCTGACGCGATTCGCGGAAGCCATCAAGAACCACAAACTGCTCGACGTGCTCTATACCGGGATGCTGACCACAGGCAAGCCGGGAACTCCCAACTTGAGTTATGCCTACGGATTCGAGGATCGACTCATGCATGGAATCCGCTGCTTTGGCCATGGCGGCGGGGCACCCGGGATGAATGGGGATCTGAGAATCTGTCCGGAGACGGGCTATGTCGTGGCCGTTCTGGCAAACCTCGATCCGCCGGCGGCGACGCGGGTATCTGACTTCATTCTGAACCGGTTGCCGTAGCCCTAAAGAATGCGAAAAAAATGTGGGGACAGCCGCCTCGGCGCTCGCCGCGCGAAGCTCGGCCCTCACCACCAAGATAGTTCTTCTACTGCTTCTGCAAATATAAATCAGCGACTTTCAGCGCCAGGGCTTTGGGATCGGCGTCTGCCCTGTTGGCAAGCACGATGATCGTTACGTTGTCGTCAAGAAACCGTTGGATGGTAGTCCGGAAGCCGATAGTCTCTCCGTCATGGTACATCCGGCGATGGCCCTCATACGGATCAAGAAACCATCCGAAGCCATAGCTGACCGGTTTTGCACTCTGAAACTTCGCTGCCCCGCTCGTGGTCTGTGCCGGCGCGAGTGCGGGCTTCATTTCGGCTTCGCTGAGCAAGGTGTGCTCACGGAGACCGCGGTCCCATCTTTCTAAGTCATCGATCGAGCTATAGATTCCTCCATCCCCGAGAACCGCTGACGTCGGACTCTGATCCGTTTCCTGCCAGCTTCCGTCTTTCTGTTTCGTGTGCCCGTATGCGCGGTGGGGGACTTCGTTTCTTCCTTTCTCGTAGGCGCGTGTGTTGTTCATCTTTAGCGGCGCGAAGATTCTGTCATGCAGAAACTGGCCGAAGGGCTTTCCGGAAACCTTCTCGACAACCATCGCCAGGACTGCGTATCCGGAGTTGCTGTACTGCCACTTCGAGCCAGGAGGAAATTGGCCCGCAGTCTGCTGCTCGAGCAACTTCAGTACGCCCGCGTCGAGAATCTGGGGGATTTTCTCGTCGGCAGTATGGGGATACTGCTTCATGAGGACATCTTCATAGTCGGGCAGGCCCGAGGTGTGATTCAGCAGATTCCGAACCGTGATGGATTTTCCATACTCCGGGAACTCGGGAAAGATGTCAGTAAGATGGTCTTCGTAGTGCAGGTTGCCGTCACGCACCAGCAGTATGATGCAGGTCGCAGTGAATTGCTTGGTGAACGACGCGAGACGGAAATTGGTCGCGGAATCGATGGGATGTCGTGTGCGGAGATCGGTGACGCCATAGCCGCTTTTGAAAATCGGCTTGCCGTCGCGCACCACGAGTACAGCCGCCCCAGGAGCATTGCTGGATCTTAATGACGCGAAGATTGCATCAATTTGATCTGATCGGACCTGGGCAGAAGCAGCACTGACGAGAAGAAGTATGAAGAGAGCAGAGGCAATTCGTTGTTTCACGGAAGCCCTTCAGGCAACTGAACAATATACGCTCTGCCGGCCGCTACTGTTGTCTTGCTTGGCCTGGCGGCTCGGGCCACACTCCGATTGAAACATACGGAACTCCTTTGTGAATGATGGCCGGGCAAATCAGGTGATACAAGCACAGCTGCGAGTTGCTATTCGCGAATTCCAGCTACTCCCATCATTCTCCCCGTCTTCCCCTTTTCGGCGCGATAGGAGAACAGCAACTCCGGGTGGCAATTCGTACACAAGGGAGAGGCTTCAATGCTTCTGCTCGGCACACCGACGGCGAGCAGTTGCTGACGGTTCGCCTCTACCAGATCGAGGAAAATCTTCGGAGGCAGTTCTCCGTGTCCGGGGGCCCGGGCCGTGAGGAATAGCAGGGGATATTTCTCGCGCACTGGATCAGATTCCTTCACTTCACGAAACAGGCAGTCGGCATATTCGAACTGCGACTCGAATTTCGTGCGGACTTCCTCTCCAACCTCGTAGCAGCAGTTGCGAATTCCGGGGCCAATCGCCGCTTTGAGATCGCGCGGACGACTGCCGAAACAGCGGATCATTTCGCCCACGCCCTTCTCCACGATGCGCTTCAGCGTGCCACGCCAACCAGCGTGAAATACACCGACCGCATGACTCTTGGGATCAACAATGATCACCGGCAGACAATCAGCGGTTTGAATTGCAAGCAGAAGGCCGGGAGCCCTCGTGATCATGCCATCGCCGGTCAGCGGTTCCTCGGGAGCAGATTCGATATGGCGGATGATGTCGGAATGAATCTGGCGCAATGTAACGATTGGCCATAGCGACACGTCTTTGCGGCTGCGCGTGCCCCCCCCAACCTTCCTGAGGAATGCTTCGCGGTTGCGCGCCACCGCCGTGCGCGAATCCTCTTTGGTGAAGCCGAGATTGAGATCGCCTCTGCTGTAAGCGCGAGAAACTCCATGCACGCGCGTGGAAAAGCCATGCACCAGCCAAGGGGAACCTGCCAGATGGCGTGACCTGAGAAGAGTGATTCCGGTTTTCTCGCGAGAAGCTGTGAGCACACATCCATGATACCGGACGCCCTATACCTACGTGCCTAGGGCAGATTCTCAAGCCGGACTATTCTGATCTGGAGGCAGCAGCCATGGCTGATCCGCGCTGCGTATTTAGCTGGACCGATGAGTACAAAGTGAACGTTGAAGTTCTTGATCAGCAGCATCGGGAGCTTTTCGACGTCGTCAACGAACTCGAGCAGGCGCTGCACGTCGGCGAAGGCAACGCCATCACTGACAGAATTCTCGATCGTTTGGTGACCTACGCCGGTCTGCACTTCGCCGCGGAAGAGTCGTTAATGAAGCGGTACGATTTTCCCGGACTCGCAACTCACCAGATTCAACATGACATGTTCCGCAGCAAAATCTTGGTCCTCCTCGAACGACATCGAGCCGCCAAGCCGGGCGTGGCCGTTGAACTTTTGCTCTTTCTGCAGACCTGGCTAAAGACGCACGTGCTAAAAACGGACAAAGAATACAGTGCCTTTCTGAACGCGCGCGGGGTGCGCTGATTCTGCAGGTTTCGGTGCGATGTTTGCCCGGCAGGACGAGCGTCCGCTATCATTCTGACTATGTTTGAGAACTTCAAGGCGGTCGATCGCTGGACGAAGAAGTCCGTCCACTGCGTATACCAGTGTCAAATTGTGGCCATTGCCACGCGGCACGCCGATGCGGTGGATTACAAGTTTCTGGCGGATGGACGTAAAGTATGGGTCGCCCTGCCTCATCCTGCATGGGTGGAATACAACAAGCGCACCGGCAAAACTATTACCGATTCCCTTGCCGTCGAAATTGCCGGACATTATTTGAAAAAAGCTTTGGAGTCAGGGGAGGGTCTCGGGCGCGAGATGTATTCGTTGACGGTCGAGGAGACTCTGAGTCATCTGGACGCAGCCGTTGCCGAGATGGAAGCTCAGCCGGCGTAGCCTTTGGTCTGAATGTGAGGACAGCCGCTTCGACTGTCCAGTTGCGGAAGGCGACTTCCTCTAAATCACCACTGCTTCTCGATATTCTCCGAACACTTTTCGCATCGCATCCGATATCTCTCCAACCGTGGCGGACGCTTCCACGGCCGCGAGGATTCGCGGCATAAGGTTCGCGCCGGAGCGGGCCGCCTCTTCCACACCAGCAAGCGCCGTTTTCCACGGCCCCGTGTCCCTCCTGCCCCGTAGCGCTCGAACTCGGTCCACCTGCTTGTCTTCAAGAGCTGGATCGATGCGCTGAATCGGGATCGGCTTTTCCTCTTCCACCTCAAACCGATTCACTCCCACGACGATCGCATCCTGGTTATCAACATTCTGCTGGTACTCGTAGGCTGCGTTCTGAATCTCCTGTTGCACGAAACCGCGCTCGATCGCCTTCAGCATTCCGCCGAGGACTTCGATCTTGCCGAGGTACTCTGCGGCGCGCTGCTCGATTTCATTTGTTAGCGATTCCACGTAATAAGATCCGGCCAACGGATCGATCGTCTGCGGCGCACCCGATTCATAAGCGATGATCTGCTGTGTACGCAGAGCGATGCGAGCCGCCTGTTCAGTCGGCAGCGCCAGTGCTTCGTCGAACGAGTTCGTATGCAGCGACTGCGTGCCGCCAAGAACTGCAGCCATCGCCTGAATTGCGGTTCGGACAATGTTGTTCTCCGGTTGCTGTGCGGTTAGGGTTGACCCTGCGGTCTGAGTGTGGAAACGGAGCATCCACGAGCGCGGGTTCTTCGCCTTGAAGTGCTCGCGCATAATGCGGGCCCACATTCGCCGGGCCGCACGGAATTTCGCCACTTCTTCCAGGAAATTGCTGTGTGCGTTGAAGAAGAACGAAAGGCGCGGCGCAAACTTGTCGACGTCGAGCCCGGCCTTAATTGCCGCCTCCACATAGGCCATGCCGTTGGCCAGCGTAAATGCGACCTCCTGCACGGCGGTCGATCCGGCCTCGCGCATGTGATAACCCGAGATCGAAATCGTGTTCCACTCAGGAACATTGGCATTGCCCCAGGCAAACATGTCGGTAATCACGCGCATGGCCTGTTGCGGGGGATAGATATACGTTCCTCGCGCAATGTATTCCTTGAGAACGTCGTTTTGAACCGTCCCCGACAGCTCGCGAATATCCGCCCCCTGCCTCTTCGCCACGGCAACATACAGCGCGAGCAGAATCGAAGCCGTTGCGTTGATCGTCATCGACGTCGAGATCTTCGTCAGATCGATACCATCAAAGAGCCGCTGCATGTCTTCAACAGAATCAATCGCCACCCCTACCTTCCCCACTTCGCCGGCGGCCAGCTGGTGATCGGAGTCGAGGCCAATCTGTGTCGGAAGATCAAAAGCCACGGATAACCCCGTGGTCCCATTCGCCAGCAGATATTTGTAGCGTTTGTTTGAATCCTCCGCATCGCCCATGCCGGCGTACTGACGCATGGTCCAGAGCCGGCCGCGGTACATGGTCGCCTGAACGCCGCGGGTAAAGGGATACTCCCCGGGGTAACCGACTTCGTTTTCGAAGTCGGTGCCTTTGAGGTCAAGCGGAGTGTAAAGGGGCTTGACGAGGATGTGAGAAGACGTCTCGACTTCAGTTGCGACGCCCGCTTTCGGTTTTTCGCTCATGGATTGCGGAGACAACTGACGCTCTTTCACTCCGAGGCGCGTTCCTTGGCGCCAGTGGTTCTATGTAACCTCGCCGGCTGAACTCCTTACCGCTGGCTCTTTCTGCGCACTCTCCAGAACGAACTCAGGCCAAACCATACAAAGGTCAGGGTAAAGCAAACAGCGATCACAACTCGTCCAGCCGTGGCCCGGCCAGCGGCGTATTTCGAGTATTCACGGGCCAACGCAATTCCGCCGATCCCTGCCATCCCCAGAAAGACCGTGCCGATCACCTCAAGCCATAGAAGATGCAGGATATGCGCGAACGACCGGGCGGTGGCGCTAACTGCGCTCATGGCGGCGTTTACACGGCGGCTGCGGCCTGCCATTTCGCGCACCACGCGTAACGCGATCCCCACCTTTCGTAAGCTGGAAATTTGGCTCACGGCCTCGATTTTAACAGCCTCGGGAGCTACAATGACGCCAAGAGGAGTGAACCGTTCCGCCGAAGCTGGCATCAGATGAAGTAGTGGGCGATTCGATCGGGGAGGATCAGTGGATCCACAACTCAAGCAACTCATGAAAGAGCTTGGCGACGCTATCAACGAGTCTCTGTCGGATTCCGAGCAGATTTCTGAAGTTGTTTCCCGCATTAAAGAAGGCGGTTACGATATCTTCCTGGTGCTCGAGGCCACCATCGGCGTCAGCAAGCAAGGCGAAAAAGGGCCCGACAAGACTTCGCTTGTCACGACCATGTCTTCCAATCCAGAGTTGAAGGTTAGCGATCAGGATTTGAAATTCTTGAAATCGCTCCGCATCCGCCTCGACGAAGACCATCACGAAAAAGGCAAGTAGATCAGGAACTTAACACCTGGTCCAGCAGCTGCCCTACCGCACGATTCGCTTCGATAATCGAAGACTTGTGATCGGGCATTCCTGACAGATCAACATTTGCGAAGGCGATCCTGCCGAATGGTGCGGCCCGAAGAACGTCTCCCGGCGCCGGCTTCCCATCCTTGCCGAAGTAGAACCCCGGAGCCGGGCTGGCATAGGCATGGCCCCAGCGGTTCAGGATGATCCCGGCGATGTCACGCGATGCGTCAAAACCGGAGCGCGTGAACATCTGGGTAAATTGCTCGCGAATCTGCCGCTCATACTCGCGGAATGGCGTGCCGATCATTTCCGCCCGGCCCAGATGTCCTTGCTCTTCCGCGGTGTGCCCGGGGCGCGAGTACAAAACTTTTAACGTCAGTACGACAGGTGAATCCGGTCCAATCGTTGGAGAATCGGCGCCGCAAAGCGCCAGCTTGCGCACCTGCAGAAAACTCCCAAGACCTTCGAACCACTGACAGCCAGAGATGCCCATCTTGTACAGGAATCGCCAATTCCTGACGGCGATGTTTGCCATCATGCAAGGGGAACGATGGAATTCTGCGTACGCCTGCTTGCGGTCATCAGGAAGGTCTCGAACGATGTGCTTCGTCGTCCAGCTTCCCCCCGCCATAACCACCGAGCGTGCACGAATCTTATAAACTTTGTCTCCGCGAGTGTAGAGGATCGTCACAAACTCAGACTTCTCCGGCTCGCCATCGTGCTTCACCCAAACCGCCGTCGAATCCAACCGAATGCGAGCAGCGGCTCCCGCGCGGTCAATGGCGTCGAAGTTGATGTTGTTGCGGCAAACATCTTCCAGCGAGTGTTCACCGTGAATCGATTCAGAGATAAGCGTCTTCACGATAAGCCGCGCGATGCCGCTGTTGCCATCGGGAAACATCTGATTCCCCTCGTCCAGCGTCGGCCCGAACGCATCAAATGCATACGCGGTATATCCCGAAAGCGCATCCGGCCCGAGACCGAACCCCCCACCCTCATCCGGCGTAAGAAAAGTACGAACCGTTTCGCGACTGATGTGGTGCTTCTCCATCAGGTGCTGCTCGAGCGTGATGGTGTCGAGCCTTCGCGAAATCGCGTCTCCTCGATAGTTCGGAACTTGCGCCGCCGAAGCAGGAGATTGAGTGCGCAACAATTCCTCGCGTGCCTTTGCTGAAATCGGAGCGCCCTCTAGTTTCTTTCCCCATGGATCCGTCAGCCACACTCCTTTGGCTTGACCGAATTTGGCTCCGAAGTAAAGGCCGTAAGGAACCCCGCCGAGATACGGAGTCGTGGGCAATTGCATCTCAGGATCGGAACTGCCCCACTTCTGATATTCGAGGTGCGGCACTTTCAGTCCGATCGATTGATAAAAGCGCTCAATAAAGCTGTGGGGATAATTCACCTGGAATAATGCCGATCCTTGATGCCCGACCAAACGGTGGCCATCCACAACGAACTCGTTTCGCTTAGCCTCGCCACCGAAAACTGGATGATTGTCGAGCACCAGGCAGGTTTTCCCATCGCCGGCTTGGCGGTGAAAAATAAGCGCCGCCGCGAGTCCACTGATGCCCCCTCCGACGATGACGGAGTCGTAGACTTCTCCAGTCTCGACAATATCTTCCGGAATGCTTTCAAACTCTCCGTCACGGATTCGATGACCGGCTTCCATGACCGACTGCGTGTTGCCGTTCGAATTGGCGTAGTCGCCCACGCCGCCGTAACCGGTCCAGTCATCTGCGGCAGCGGGCCTGCTTTGGGTCAACCACTCGGCTGGGGAGAGGGGTTTCAGCAGTAGCGCTCCAGAGCCGAGCAGGGTTGAATTCAGGAAATCGCGGCGTGTGATGTTCTGGTCCAGCCCGAGCACATCATCCTCGCGAGAGTTTGGACCTGCCACAGAACTCCGCCGCTGAATCCGTCGCCGTTTGTCCAATGCCGCCTCCCCTGGTTCCCCGAAGCATATACGAACGGGATATCTTGCGCACTCCGGCAACCCTAAGCATTTGTGCTACCATCAACTGTTTTTTCCCTCCGCGTCTGCAGCACTCCAACTCTCCGGGTCAGGCAGTGTCGCGGAGTCTGAAGGTTGCGCATGAAGGATACTCTCGGGGTTTTGTTAGCCGGCGGGGTCGGCGAAAGGCTTTATCCTCTCACTCGTGATCGGGCAAAACCCGCAGTCACCTTCGGCGGGATCTACCGCATCATCGACGTCACCCTTTCCAACTGCCTGAACTCCGGACTGCACCGCGTTTACATTCTCACCCAATACAAGGCGCTGTCGCTGAACCGTCACATCCGCGAAGGTTGGAATATCTTCGGGCGCGAAGTCGGGGAGTTCATCGAGGCCCTGCCGCCGATGAAGCGGGTAAGCGACCAGTGGTATCAGGGCACGGCCGACGCCGTGTACCAGAACATCTACTCGATCGGTTCCGAACAGCCGAAGCATGTTCTGATTCTCCAGGGTGACCAGGTCTACAAGATGGATTACGGAAAGATGCTCAAGCAGCATCGCGACTCGGCTGCTGACATCACGTTGGCCACCATTCAGATCGATCCCGAGGAAAGCTACCGCTTCGGTGTGGTCGATGTTGATGCCGATGGACGTGTCAATGGCTTCGAAGAAAAGCCCAAATCCACGAAGCTCCGCTCTCCCCTGAATCCGATCAAAATTGCTGCATCGATGGGCATCTATCTATTCAATGCCGACGTATTGATTCCGGTCCTGCTTAAGGACGCAGAGAATCAGCAATCGAGCCATGATTTCGGCAAAGACATCCTTCCGAAAATGATCGACGACTACCGCGTCTACGCCTACGACTTCGTCGACGAAAACAAGAAGGAAGCGCTCTACTGGCGCGACGTGGGGACGCTCGAGGCGTACTACGAAGCCAACATGGACGTGGTTTCCGTGTCGCCGATTTTCAATCTGTACGACGAGGAGTGGCCGATCCGCACGCACCAGCGCCAGTATCCGCCGGCAAAATTCGTCTTTGCTGAAGCCGGACGAAAGGGCACCGCTCTTGATTCCATCGTTTCCAATGGCTGCATCGTTTCCGGCGGGATGGTGAAGAACTCCGTCCTGTCGCCAGACGTCCGCGTCAACTCTTACTCTGAGGTAGACCAGTCCATCCTGTTCTCGCACGTAAGCGTGGGACGCCGCTGCCGAATCCGCGGAGCCATCCTCGACCGCGACGTGCATATCCCGGAAGGCACCACTATCGGGTATGACGTAGAAGCCGATCGGCAGCGATACTTCGTAACGGAAACTGGCATCACTGTCGTCACCCGCGATTATTCGCTGTTCGAGAATCCGGTCACCGTAGACTACTTCACCAGTGAGTGAGGAGATCCGGTTCGTCCACGATATTCAACGATCCTGAGTGGCTGCCCCTCTTCTGGCCGATTTTTGCCAAAGTGGGTTTTTCGTCTTACGATGCCGCCGCCGCGGCCACAGCCGCGGCTTCTTCCGCCTGGCGAACTCGATACAGCGCGAACAAAACCATCAGGCTCAAGCGGTCGGGTGCCACCGCGGCGTCTTCATGAACTTCCACGGACTTCTCGTGCGTGTGTAACTCCAGTACCGGCTGTCCAGCCTGGGTGGTAACAGTCCATACCGGATGCCAACACCCACGGGTTAGCACGAAAAACGTCTGCCCATCGGCGAAGACCAAAGAGCCCTTGCCGCCCCAACCGGACTTGTAGACCGCGATTTGTTGCTGCGACGCCACGTCACGGATTTCGCCTTTATTACCCCAGAAACCTCCTCGACGAATAATCCAGCTTCCACCGGGTGTATCGGCAATGAACTCCGATGACCAAATTCGCGGACGCTTCAGCGTGCCCACAGTCTGCGATTCCTGATAGAGTTCGAATCCCTGCCAGTCCGATTTAAAAGTAAATCCGCTCGAAACAGCGGTAGTGAGAGGAATCATAAACACCTCCGTAAAGGCATTTCGATCCGCCTATATGCTAGCACCGCAACCGCAGCACTAAGAACGGGTCAGTCGCCTTTCCTGCAATCACCACTTGGCACACAAAGCATCTCTCGCTCCGTGACCGGCAAAAAGAAAGGCATCCCGAGATTCAGGATGCCTTTTCTTTCAACGCTGTGGACGCGCTACTTACTTGTGTTTGTCGTCCGGCTTCTGCTGGTGATTCTGCTCGTGCTGAGGCTGAGGCGACGGCCGGCTCTCAGCGGGCGGATGCGATTGCGGCCGCTCGCTTTGGGGTGCAGGCTGTGGTCGTGGAGCTGCCTCGTTCCGCGAAGGTGGCGCCGATTCGTTGCGTTGCGGCAGACGGTTCGTCTCCGGTCGGGGCTGACTGGGTTCCGGATGACTCGCGGGCGGAGCGTTCGGCGGTGCCATCGACGGGTGCTCATTACGTGCCGGCGGTTCCGACGGACGATTCATGTCCGGACGGTTGTACGCAGGCGGCTGGTTATTCGGCTCCGGTCGATTTGGTTGCGCCGACGGTTGTCTATCGTTGTGCGCCGGCGGCTCGGACGGACGATTGTCGGGCCGACTATTGGGAACGGGTTGGCTCGGCTCAGGCTGGTTTGGCCGGTTCGGATTCGGCTGATTGGCCTCAGGCCGATTATTTGGCTGCGCAACAGGCGGACGATCATTCCGGGCCGGCGGTTCGAATGGACGGTTCGTTTCAGGCTGTGGACGATTCTCCGGCTGATTTGGCTGTGGGTGATTGCCCGGTGGATTCGGTTCCGGCCGGTTCGGATTCGGCTGATTACCCTCAGGCCGATTATTTGGCTGCGCAGAAGGCGGACGATCATTCCGGGCTGGAGGTTCGAAGGGCCGATTCGTTTCAGGCTGCGGACGATTCTCCGGCTGATTTGGCTGTGGGCGATTGCCCGGTGGATTCGGTTCCGGGCGATTGTTGGGCATCGGCGGGTTACCGGGTTGCGGGCGTCCCGCAGGTGCATTCATTCCAGGGCGATCATTCCCAGCCGGAGGATTTGCTGCTGGAGAATTTTCAGGCCGTCCGTTCGGCGGATTTGCTGGACGATTTCCCGCCGGTGGCAGTGGCTCCGGTCTAGCAGGTGGCGCAGTGATCACACGCGGAGCGGACACGGGCGGATTCGCCGCGTGCATCTCCCGCATTTGTGGGCGCGATACCGGCATTCCCGGATTCCGTTGAAGAATCTGCTGCCTTGCGGCGAACGACGCCGGTGGTGGCGGTGGAGTATTCTTCGCAATTACCGTGCGGCTCGCAACCGTCTGCGGTGGCGTCGCCACCCGATTGGCAGTGTTGGCGTGCACACCCAGCACCGCTTGTGGCGCAGGAGGAACGGCCGCACGCGCGGTCACCGGACCGCGGCGAAGCTGGCTCTGGTTCACTACGACGGCAGTGCGCGACACCGGCTGAGCAGTAGCGAATGCGTGTTGCGGAACCACCGTTACAGCTCCACGCACATCTCGATTCACGTACCGGACGTTATTGATCGTCGTGTTGTTGTTGACAATCGTTGTGTTGTAGACATTCGTCACCTGCGTGACGTTCACTGTAGTGTTGGTCACGTTTACACGGTTCACGTAACCACGGCTCACGCGGTAGGAGGGCACATACACTTCGCGCGGCCCAAGCGGGAACCAGGCAACGTTGCCACCGATTCCGACTCCAACTCCGCCCACAAAGGCTACAAGAGCAGGCGCGTACACGGGACGAACCTCGCGCGGCCCCGGCACCCAGCCCCAGCGGCTGCCTACAAACACCCAACGTCCGTAGTGGAACGGTGCGTAACCCCAGCTCGCATCGTCAACCCAAGTCCATCCCCACGGATCAATCCAAGCCCAATGACCATAGTGGTATGGAGCCCAGCCGGCTACGACTCGCGGATACCAGACATATCCGTACTCCGAGGCCGGGTGCCAGTCGCCATATTCATCGAGATCTTCGAATCCAACCACCTGGCGTGAACAATAACGTGCCGAGGGCGATTCTTCGTAACGGCGTTCGCGGTCATAGCTCCACCGATCAAACTGGTCAGGATCGCCAACCTGTTCCACTTCCGCATTCAGCGAAGTCGTTCCTCGAAACGTAACGCGCTGTCCTTGACGAATCGTGTAGCTTTGCCCGTTTCCTGTGGATTCGCCTGCGCCTTCGCGAATGGTCACGACTGTGTAGTCGCCATTTTCCGACGACTCGACACGGTAAACTCCGGGCTGATGAATCACGAACGCCTGGTTCGGAGTGTCGACTTCATAGTCAGTATCGCGGTCCAGTTCATACACCCGCACATTAACGATGCCCGCGCTCAATTGGATCTGCACGGTACGGTCGTCGAGGTTGAGAAACGAAAACCCGGTGTTGGGAGCGAGATCGATCTTCGATGATCCCAGTTGCACTTCGGCCCGTGAGTCGCGATCGGCCCAGAGCTTGTCGCCCGTGGTCATCGGACGATTGCGAACGGCTTCGACCCACTCCGATTCGCCGGCCGGCTGAAACGAAATCGAGCCCTCCATCTGTCCGAGGCGGGCGACGCGCCCAGGGGGATCGTCCCGATCTTGATCTTGATCCTGTGCGCTCGCGATGCCCGTAAGTGCGGCGCAAAATAAGGCGAGCATAAGCGCAGTCGTGCTGACTATCTTCCAGGAATGCTGATTGCCTGTGAAACCTTCCGCGAAGGTTCTTTTCATAGTTGACCCTTTTCTGGACGAGACGAATGTCCAACGCCCCCATTTCTGCATTGAATCTATGAGCTTTAATCTTTCACCTGGTCCCGGGGCTTCCAAGCTTACTTTGGATGCTGACCCAGGGCGCACTACTGCCTACTGTGATTTGCGTAGACTCACTGAGGCCGATGTCGTGCGCTGCTACAATGCCGTGTTCCCGCAGACTTACGGTCGGCCGCGAACTTCAAGGCCTGCAATCACGTACTGTCCTGTGGGTGGGCTTGGAGTGGTCTCAGGTATCCAAACCCCCAGTCTCAGTTCGAAAGTCGCACTTCTCCGGGGAGCGCAAGTGGAAGACGTCCAGGTCGTCGCGATGCTGGTCCGGCGCTGTATCGCCGGCGACGCCGCCGCCTGGGAGGAGATCGTGCAGACTTATAACCGCAGGATATACAACATCTGTTACCGCTTTGCGGGATCGTCCGACGACGCCCAGGACCTCACGCAGGAAGTTTTCATCAAGATGTACCGCACTCTTTCGAGCTACGACCCATCGAAGGGTGCGCTTGTTACCTGGGTCACCACCATCACTCGCAACCTGCTGGTCGACCATTTCCGCAAGACCAAGCAAGATCGGATGACCGATTCGATGGACTCGACCGCGTCCGAGCACGAGGACGCCCAGCCTCTCAGCGAGCAGATTCCAGACCAGAGTGCGCCTCCCGACGCCCGGGTCCGCCAGCGGGAGGTCTCCGAGACCGTGCACCAGGCCTTGGGCAAATTGTCGCCAGAGCTTAGGGAAGCAGTGATTCTAAGGGACTTACAGGATATGGATTACAGGGAAATCGCCACCGTTTTGAGGGTTCCGGAGGGCACCGTGAAATCGAGAATAAATAGGGGTCGAGCGGAACTTGCCCGCCTCTTACAACGTACCTATAGGCAGGTGATGTGATGCCAGATCGGACAAAAAACGATCACACCAGTAACGGAATGCAGTGTGTCGAGTTCGACCTGCTCCTTTCGGACGCGCTTGACGGCGTCCTCGGCGGGCCAGGACTCGATCGCTTCCAGGAGCACGCCCGCACCTGCAAGACCTGCGGGCCACTGTTCGAGGAAGCGGCAGCAGGCCGTCAGTGGCTGAAGGGTCTCATGGAGGTAGAGCCTCCAGCCGGCTTGGTGCCCAACATCCTGGCATCCACAACAGGCGTTGACTCCCAACGCTTGTGGGCGCCGACTCGCGCTCCGCAGCCACGCGTTTCGTGGTGGGAGCACGTGCAGGCTTCGTACCTGGAGCCGATGTGGACCGTGGTTCGCCAGCCGCGCTTTGCCATGTCGTTTGGCATGGCGTTCTTCGCGCTGTCGGTGGGCCTGACCGTCGCCGGCGTAAAGCCATCTGACATTCGCCAAGTCGATCTGCGACCGTCGGCCATCAAACGCACGTACTACAACACGCAAGCCCGGGTCGTCCGCTATGTCGATAACGTCCGGCCGGTGCTGGAACTTCAGGCTGCGCTCCGCACCATCAAGCGCAACGTGAATCCCGCCGAACCCGGACCGAGCAAGCAGAAAGACCACAAGAACGACACAACACAACAGCCTGAGCAGAAGCAGGATCGCAATTACAGCCAGACAGGGGAGAAGCTTATACTGGCTCGCGCGCCGCTGGGTCCATCTGTCGATCCGTTAAATCCGGATCTGCCTGTAGTGTCGGTGACCACGTACAGGAGGATCGTATGAACTGCGCCAATCACAGCGATCAAGCTGCGGTGGCGTTCTGCCGCACCTGCGGCAAGCCACTTTGTAACCAGTGTACCCGCGACGTTCGCGGGGTGATCTACTGCGAAGCGTGCCTGGCCGCTCGCATGGAGGGTGCGCCGGCGCCGGGCGCAGGAACCATTCCGCCTCCGCCGCCCAATGCCTATCCGCCCATTGGCGGACCTTCGACATATGTGCCACCCGTGCCACCAGTGGCCCCCGTTAGCAGCGGGCCGAATCCTACGGTGGCCGGCATTCTCGGCGCGATTCCTTTCGGCGTGGGTGCTGTGTATTGCGGCCAATATGTCAGAGGTCTTGTCTACCTTGGGATATTTGTTCTGACAATCGTTGTGCAGTCCCAGGACATTCCTGGCATTGCCCACGCTGCATTGGGGATCTTCCAGGGATTTTTCTGGATATACCAGATCATCGATTCGGTGACTACGGCGAGAGCGATCCAGGCGGGAACTCCGGCTCCCGATCCCTTCGGCTTGGTATCGATGTTCGGTGGCAGTAACGCCCCAGCCGGTTCTGTCAGTGGCGCCGCACCGCAAGGCGGCACGACAAAAGTCCCGCCCGCTGCCGTCATTTTGATCGGATTGGGAGTGCTTTTCCTGATCAATACTGCCTTCGATTTCAGCCTGCACCGCTACTGGCCGGTGATCCTGATTATTCTCGGCTCGTACCTTTTCGCGAAGCATTGGGGCTTGCTGGGTGGCTATCAGCCGGGGTGCGTTTGCGAGCGCTGCCGGACCCGGAAGCTCATGGGACCAGCGATCCTGGTAACGATTGGGATTCTGTTACTACTGGAGAACACCACAGAGATAAACTTCGGCCGAACCTGGCCCGCAATCCTGCTCGTTATCGGCGTTGTGAAACTCGTGCAGAGTAATGCTTCCTACACAGGACACATCGGCCCTCTCCCCTCAGAACCCATGGCCTATCCGCCGACGCCTCCACCTGTTCCGGGAGCGCCGTCGCCCTATGAGGGGGTAGCGCAGAATCCACCAGCGCCTCCTGCGCAGAACATCGATCCTTCCACCGGGGAGGTGAAGAATGTCTAACCCGGTTGCAACTCCTCCACCTCCACAATTCTCTCCGCTGCCTCCACTGCCGCCGCCGCGTCACCGCTCCTTTGCGGGGCCACTGGTGCTGATCATCCTCGGCATCGTGTTTCTGCTGGGGACAATGCGCGTTCTTTCGGTCGGCAAGCTAGCTCACCTGTTCGCCAGCTACTGGCCCGTGCTTCTAATCCTGTGGGGCCTCGTCAAGATCATCGAGCATCAGCGCGCGCGGCGCGAAGGCACGCGTGCCTCAGGCATCGGCGCAGGCGGAGTTTTGCTTGTTGTCATGATCGTGGTATTCGGCCTGATTGCGAACCAGCTGGAACGCGTGAACTGGTCGGGCCTGCGCGATGAAATCAATATCGATGATGGCGACTTCCCCAACCTCTGGGGCGACACTTTCAACTACAACGATCACCTCGAACAGAGCTTTCCCGCGGACGCCAGCCTGAAAGTTCTCGACAACCGTGGCGCCGTAAGCGTGCATGCTTCCGACGACGACAAGATCACTGTTGTGGTGCGCAAACGCATCGGCGCTGAGAATCAAAGTGACGCCGACAAGTACAACACCGACACCAAGCCTACCATCACGGTGATCGGCGGGCTCGTTACGGTGGATGCCAAGGTCGAGGGGGCAGGAGATCATCCCATAGAAACAGATCTCGATATTTCCCTCCCCCGCAAAGCTCCGGTTACCGTCAACGCACGGCGGGGAGACGTCAACGTGAGCGGCCGTGGCGGGAATGTCGATGTCTCGGCGCAACACTCCGATACTGCTATCGATGATGTAAGTGGAAACGTGAAAGTCTCGCAGGAAAAAGGCTCTGTCAAAATTGAACAGGTTACGGGCGATGTGCAAGTTGGTGGCAGAGTTAACGAACTGATCATTTCTGACATAAAGGGTTCGGTGCAACTCGAAGGTGAATTCCAGGAGAGCGTAAAGCTGGAGCGCATTGCGAAGACGGTGACCTTCAAGTCTTCGCGAACGGACATGGAGTTCTCCAAGCTTGGTGGCTCGCTCGATCTCGATTCCGATGAACTCCACGCCGATGATCTCGCAGGCCCATTGCATCTGGCAACGCGCTCGAAGAATATCCGCATGGACGGTGTTTCCGGTGATGTGCGTGTGAAGAACGACAACGGCACTGTCGAGTTGATCATGCGCAATTTGGGCAATGTGCAGGTCGACAACCGCAATGGCGACGTGCAACTCGCCGTACCGGACCGCGCCGGCTTCCGCCTCGATGCGCGGACACGCGGCGGCGAAATTCAGTCCGAATTTCCAGAGCTGAAAGTCAATAACGACGAACATGAAGGACGAGCCAGCGGCAGCGTGGGCAATGGCTCGTCACACATCGTGATCAACAATGAGCACGAGGGAATTGAAATCAGGAAGGCGTCGAACGCGCCGCCAGTCCCGCCAGCACCACCAAGTCCGGCGAAACCCGCCAAGGCTCTACCGCAGCCCAAAGAGAGCCCTGAGGCGACAGATAACTGATGTCATGCTGAGCGGAGAACGAGATCGCGAAGCGATCTCATTCCGAGTCGAAGCATCCCTACCTCAAGAGAACTGCTGGGGGTAAGGATTTGCTCGCTTTGCTGGACACAGAACTGCGGGAGCGCATTCCGATCCTCACTCTGTTCTGACTCCCTGTTTCTCCCTCGCCAACTCCTCGATCTTGTCCAACACCTCATCTTCGCTCATGGCAGTGGAGTCGATCACGACTGCATCTTCCGCAGCAACCAGAGGAGACGCAGTTCGAGTCCGATCCCGTTTATCTCGCTCGCGAAGTTCGACCGCAACATTCGCCGCCAGATGGCCAGAAATCTTCTGCTGCGCCATGCGGCGCTGTTCGCGCACGACCGGATCGGCATCAAGAAAGATTTTCAGGTCAGCATCAGGGAAGACTTTCGTTCCGATGTCACGCCCTTCCATCACCACTCCGCCGTCAGATCCCATAGCGCGCTGATGCGAGACCATCCACTCCCGGACCTTGGGATGAACCGAAATCCGCGATGCGCCTTCGGTAACATCGCGCTCCCGAATCCGTGCCGAAACATCCTTGCCACCCAGTAATGTACGATTCCCGCTGACCGTAGGCTCAAGTTGAATGCGTGAGTCGTCCGCGAGTTTGACCAACGCGGTTTCGTCGTCGAACGATGTGTCGTTCTCGATGGCTCGCAGTGCGAGCGCTCGGTACATCGCTCCACTTTCAAGATTCACGTAGCCAAGCTTGCGCGCCAGTCGTGCCGCAATGGTGCTCTTCCCTGCTCCAGCCGGCCCATCAATGGCAATGATCAGTTTGCGAAGACTGTCGGGGAGATGGTTCATTCGTGTAAGCGTAACGATTGTACATGGGAACGACCGGTCGGTTGCCACTACAGCTTTGCGCATATAAAACTCTTTTGGATTTTTTTGAGTGGAGACCCTCGAGAACCAACGCGCTCTGGTCGAGAAATGGAACGGGCGACTTGCCAAAGATGATCGTCAGCGACAAGGCTGGAATGATCATGCAACTTCCGATCGATCAGAAGTAGGCCGTTGCTCCCATGAGGGCAGGCTTCGTGCCTGCCCTCGCCTCTTCTCCTGGTCCACCTACCACCGCGCAGTTGTCCAACCGGACACAGAGAGACTAAGCCCTTTGACAGGGCCGATCAGCCCTTTCGATATCTGTTGAGATTTCTCGAATCAGATCAAGAATGTCCCACCACTTACTCGCTTTGTGCGCTCGCACGAAGTCGGCCCAACCTGCCATGCGCCCTCCGTCGGAGGAGAATTATGTCCCGGAGCACAAAAGCATTTCGCTCGAAGACCGACTGGACATTCCAGCGGCTCAACCGCGTCACCCTTCTCGGCGTGGCGATCCTATTCGGTTGTTCCATTTTCATCCAGCGGGCGGCAACCCAATCCGGCGCTCATGACCCCGGAGTACGTGGCGGTCAGGCCGGGGCTGGCGGTTTTATTGCAGGCCTCACTCAAAATCAACGGGCTTACTTCGCCGCAGGACTCGATGAGTTTTCGGAAGTCGAGTCCGTGAAGGCTGGCCTTGGGCCGCGTTTTAATGCGGAGAGTTGTGCCCAATGTCACGCACAACCCGCGATTGGTGGAAGTAGCCCGCTGGTCAATCCCCAGGTCACTGCCGCAACCGATCAGGGCGCGACCAATCAGGTTCCCTTCTTCATCACCAGCAATGGCCCTGTCCGCGAAGCGCGATTCCCCCTGACTGCGGATTTAAGGCAGAGGGATGGCGGCGTTCATGCTCTGTTTGCTGTCACCGGCAGGAGCGATGGGACCGGCTGTAGCCTTAAACAGCCCGACTTTCAGGGAGCTGCGAATGCCCATAACCTGGTCTTTCGCATCCCGACCCCGACGTTCGGAGGCGGACTGATTGAATCGATTCCCGAATCCACGATCCTGGCGCAAGTTAGCACGCAAACGGATCAGAAGCGTCGCATGGGCATCGGTGGGCGGCCCAACCGCTTCACGAATGCCAACATCGCTGGAGCAGCCAATACGAGCGGCAACGATGGTACGGTAACGCGTTTTGGCTGGAAGGCGCAGAACAAATCGCTCGAGATTTTCTCTGGCGAGGCCTACAACGTCGAAATGGGCGTCACCAACGAACTCTTCCCCAACGAGCGTGACGAGACCCCCGGTTGCGGATTTAACCCTACTCCCGAGGACTTCACGAACATGGAACTGACCGGAACGGACGCGGCGAGCGACGTCGTGAAGTTTGCTATGTTCATGCGCTTTCTCGATCAACCGCAACCGGCGCCCCCGACTCCCTCAACCCAGAACGGGGCGAAAATCTTCAGCCAGATTGGCTGTGCGTTGTGCCATACACCAAGCATGACCACGGGCACGTCGCCAATCCCGGCGCTGAGTAACGTTTCTGCAAACCTGTTCTCTGATCTCCTGTTGCATCACATGGGTATCGGGCTTGCAGATGAGATCATCCAGGGCCAGGCTCAGGCGGACGAATTTCGCACCGCGCCGCTATGGGGCCTCGGACAGCGCACTTACTTTCTCCACGACGGACGGACCGGCAATCTCATCAAGGCGATTCTCTACCATTCGAGCGATGGAGGGGGGAGATATCCAGCCTCGGAGGCTAACGCAGTTATCGACAAATACCGCAGGCTCTCCGATTCAGACCAGCAGGACTTGTTGAACTTCTTGCGGTCTCTATAAGGAATAGGAATTTCAATTCCCTCGCAAGCCGGATGCAACTCCCGTGCGCACCTGCGCGGGAGTCCATCCGGCATCCCGCAGTTTGCGGATGCTGAGGGAGTCGTAACGCTTTGCCAGCCGTATTCCCCCGTCGTCCCGTACGAGATCGCAGTGATAGAAGTCTGGAATCGGCCAGCCCAATGCCCGGTACAGAAGAATCTGCCGCGCTGTAGACTTCAGCAAATCCGCACCGCGCACAACTTCAGTGATGCCCATGGCTGTATCGTCCACAACAACCGCCAGTTGATACGCCGGCACATCATCGCGGCGCCAAACAATGAAATCCCCAAAATCCCGGCCCGCAACCATACGTTGCGGTCCTAGGTGTAGATCCCTAAAACAGATCTCCTCGTCATCAGGAACGCGAAAACGCCAGTGAACTCCGGCAGGCAATTCAGGCACCGTCGAAAGCACAGCTCGTGTGGAGACTGGCGCCTCGCCCGTGCCGCGATCGCGAAGCGGAGCGGCCCCGACCACGGACCCCGAAGGCCGGCACTTCCCCGAATACAACGGCTCATCATCTCCATCGTTGGGTGCCGCAGCCGCGAGCGCGACATCCTTGCGCGAACACGTACAAGGATAGACGGCGTGAACTTCGCGTAGCTGCTTCCAAGCCTCCAGATAACACTTCCGTCGCTCACTTTGCGTATACGGCCCCAAAGCTCCACCGCAATCCGGCCCCTCCTGCCACGAAATCCCCAGCCAGCGCAGATCTTTCAGCATCGCATCGACGAATGCCGCTCGGCACCGCTGCGGGTCCAGGTCCTCATTCCGCAGAATCAGAGTTCCCCCGCGTTCAGCCGCGCGCTGTGCCGCGATCCAGAACGTCCGCGCATGCCCGATGTGAAGCAGTCCGGTCGGCGAAGGCGCCAGCCGCCCACGATAAGGCCGGGGATTTGAATGCTGAGACAAACTTTGCTTGAGGATTATTGCACTACGCTCCTCGATGCCGTCACCTTCGCAGGAGTAATCTGCAGCATCGATTTCCCACCCACGTGAACAAAGCTCAGTTCCCGCGCCGCCAGCAACGCGTTCACCGCTTCTTTCACCTTCGAGCGGGCAACAACTTTTCCGAAGAATGTTTCCAGTTCTGTCTGCTCTACGGCGATCACGCAATCCAGGTATTTCGAGACCAGTGCCGAGAGTGCCTCGGGTACCGAGAGCTGCACTCCCTCCTTGACAGCATCCGGCGCCCACCGATAGAGCAGATCCCAAACCGAGCCCTCACCCGCGCTGTAATCAACTCGGGTGATCCGCAGCTTCGACCACAACTCCGCCAATGCCTTGTCGAGCGCCGCGACCGAAAGGCCGCCGCCCAATCGTTCCAGTAATTTCTTTTTCGAAAGCGCTCCCTCACTTTGAACTAAGGCAAACAAATCGCAGGCCAACTGCGAATAGGGCGAGCGCGTCCCCGGCCGCGGAGCCTGCTTCGGATTCCGCTCGCCCATCAGCGCATAGAAATAGGGAAACACCGATGCCGCCACCAGGAATCCGTTATTTTCCTCAAACAGATTCGCCTCAAACGCAGACTTCTCGCGCAGCAACCGAACCATCAACTCCGTCGCCTCGGCCGCCCGCGGATCCTTGAACGCATGCCGCCACTCCGGCAGCCGGTCGTCGGAGCCCACAAAAGCCCCAACAAACGTCGGCAGCAGCAATGCCGGTCGCTGCGGATACATCAAGCACATCCCGACATCTTCCAAAAACGCGCGCGCCGTCTCGATCGTGCGGATGGCCTTGCCATCGAGCCGCCACTTCTCACGCCGCAGTAGTTGGAGTTCGATATCGGTCATAATAAGCTTCGAGCTCTGAGCTGCGAGTGGTATCTCTTCAAGTCAAGGCTCGTGGCTCGAAGCTCAAAGCTAAATTCTCTTAAACGCCTTCTGGATGTCTTTCACAGAATACCGCAACACCACCGGTCGCCCGTGCGGGCATGACATGGGATGATCCGTCTTCGCCAACTCTGCCAGCAACCACTCCATCTTGTTCTGTTCGAGCGGCATGTTGACCTTGATCGCCGCATGACATGCGATCGATGCCGCAATCCGCGTCCGGATCTTTTCCAGATTCAAGGACTGATCTTCACCGGAGATCTGATCGAGCAGTTCGTGCAGCATGTGCTCGACCGCGGCCGCGTCTACTCCCGCCGGAGCGACTTTCACCGCCACGCTGCGCGCACCGAACGGTTCGGCTTCAAACCCGTTCCGCGCGAGTTCATCCGAGATCTCCCGAAACACGGCCTGCTGCGCCGGAGATAACTCCAGCACAATAGGCATGAGCAACCGCTGACACTCCACCTTCATCGCGACACGTTGCTTGAGCACGCGCTCGAACAAGACGCGCTCATGCGCCACGTGCTGGTCGACGATCCACAAGCCGTCCTCATTCACCGCGAGAATGAACGAATTCCGAATCTGCCCCAGCGGCCGGAGCGTACCCAGAGCCGACAGTGTTGGCTCCTCTTCGCTGACATCGAGTGCGGGAGAGCACCCACGATCCGGCACAGCTTCGAAGTTCTGACGGGGAAGTGTTGCTTCGAAATTCGGCGCCAATGGAGCCGATTCCAAACCGCGCGCGACAGGAATCGCAGCGTTCCCTTCGACGGCAATCCCGCCCTCAAATTGAAGGCGCGCAGACACTTGCGCCGGCACAGGTGCCTGCAGTCCGAACGCCCCGCCCCCCGCCGCTGATAGATCCGGAAGCCGAGAGCCGGAGGCTGGAAGCTCGCCTTCCGACGCATTCCAGACCGCACCCGGAGTCAATGCCGCGGGCGACAGCGCCTGGCTTGCAGTCGCGTGTGCCCGGATCTCCGCCACAAACTGCGGCACCGGACGCGCCTTCATCAAAGCCCCGCGCACCGAATCGCGCACGAAATCATGCACCGCCGTTTGCTGTCGGAAGCGCACCTCCGTCTTCGACGGATGAACATTCACATCAACTTCGGCGGCGGGCAGTTCCAGAAACAGCAGCACGACTGGGTACACGGTCGGCGGAATAATATTGCGGTAAGCCTCGGTCAGCGCGTGCTGCACCAGCCGGTCGCGAATCAGCCGCCCATTCACAAAGATGAAAATCGAATTGCGGTTCAGCTTCTGAATCTCGGGCTTCGACACAAAGCCATGAATTCGCATCTCACCGGGATCTTTCGGCGGTGCCTCTTCATCCGCGAACTCAGGTTTCTTTCTCCACGGAGGAGGCTGCGGCAATCCGATATGCTCCAACGCCTGTCGTGCCGCTACGGGGATCAATTGATCGAGCGTCTCCTTGCCGAAGACCTGATACACGCGCTCGCTATGTCCCGCAACCGGAGGCGCCACTAACATCGCGTTCGTGGCTGAATGCAGTTCGAAATACTTGTCGGGATGCGCCAGCGCGTAGTGGGTTACGAGCGACGCGATGTGCGACAACTCCGTCGACTCCGATTTCAGGAACTTCTTCCGCGCCGGGGTATTAAAGAATAGGTCGCGCACCGTGATCGAAGTTCCCGCCGGCAGACCGGCTTCTTCGACGCGTGCCATTTTTCCGCCGTTAATTTCGATGACGGTTCCTGATGGCTCTTCGGCCGCGCGCGTCTCCAATCGTAAACGCGAGACCGACGCGATCGAGGGCAGCGCCTCGCCGCGGAATCCAAGAGTCGCCACGCTCAACAGGTCTTCTGCATTCTTGATCTTCGACGTGGCATGCCGCTCAAACGCCAGCATCGCATCGTCGCGCACCATGCCCGAACCGTTGTCGGTAATCTGGATAAGCTTCTTACCACCAGCTTCTACGCTGATCTTGATGCGCGTCGCTCCTGCGTCAAGGGAATTCTCCAGCATCTCCTTCACGACGGAGGCGGGACGTTCCACCACTTCGCCAGCGGCGATCTGGTTGGCAACATTTTCGGAAAGAACGTGAATGCGGCCCATGAACTCAGTGGCCAGTGGTCAGTGGCCAGTGGCCAGTTTCGCAGATGGGGTGCCAAAAAACAAAGAGGCCCGCGTGCCCTACTTCTGGCTGCCGTTGCCAGAAGTAGGGATTTTCAAGGGCGTTGATTTCCAGGAAGCTATGATTCGATCTTCACTTCGCGTCCGCGACCTTCTCCCGCTCCTCGTTGTATGTCCCGAACTTCTGCGCCACCGGCTTCAGCGTCGGATAGAACTGCACGAACGTATGCTCCACCGCGGCGTGCGCGTCATGGCACGCCCAGCACGGATTCCCATGCGGCATCGCCCCTGCCGACTTGTTCTCCGCCCCGAACCCGTAGTAGGCCCATTTGTCCGGATTGCGCGAGGAATCCTTGACCTCAACCGCCAGCCCCATCAGATCCGTCTGGTAGTGACCTTTCTGATTGATTGAGCTTCGGCTCGCGGCATCGCGCTCATCGATCACAAACATGGTCTGTTCAGGCCATTTCCCCGACTTTACGAAATCGTCGTACGCCCAACGCTGCACGAAGACGTTGGTGAACATCTCATGGCTGCCGGGCCCGGGATTGTAATTCATTCCATACCCGGCAGAGAGAAACATCCATTCCCGATAGTCCGCCGGACGCACAAGCTGGCCTTTCTCGTCATACTGTGGCCTGGGCGTTTTTTCTTCAGGCGCAGCGGCCAGCAAAATCACGCAAAGTACCGCAAACAAGACTAGGCAAACAGCTTTCTTCATTAAGGCCTCCCCAAGATTGTCGGCAGCTTAGCTGACCCGCCGGGCCGTTGTCTTGAATGAATTAAACACGACGTCGACCGGCTAAGTCTGTTGACGATCGTGCCGTTAGATCGTCTGACCTTCGTGGCTGGCCACGCACAACCTGGCAAGGTCCTGCGCGGAGGGGAGTTCTATTCTCCAGTGCGCGCTCGCCTGACGGCCGACGACGTCGTACTCTCCGAACTCTGCCAACCGATGGCGCGATCCATCCCTCGCCATGAGCACGAACTAGCCTACGTCAGCATCGTACTTCACGGCGACTATGGCGAAGGTGACCATGGCAAGCTGGATCACCTGAGGCCTTTCACCGCAGTCTTCAATCCCGTGGGCGCCACACATTCCACGGTGATTGGCCCGTGTGGCGCGTCAATGTTCACGATCGAATTCCGCGATCAGAAGATGCGTGCCCTCGGCCTACGTCTTCCCGAACAAACGAGTACAGATTACGGTGCCGGAGCCATGCTGTGGCCGGGCCTCCGGCTCTTCTCGGCTTTCAAAAGCCAGAGCGATTCACTGATTTTGGAGGGACACGTCTTCGAACTGCTGGCCGCTATTGCCACCCCTGATCAGTCGATGGCGAAAATGCCGCCCCGCTGGCTGATTCGCGTGAAAGAGCGCTTGCACGAAGAGTTCAGGAATCGACTCCGCATGGGCGATCTCGCGCGGGAAGCCGGGGTCCATCCTGTCCACTTAGCGCGAGCCTTCCGCCGCTTTGAGAAGCGCACCCCGGGCGAGTACGTGCAGCAGCTGCAGCTTCGGGCCGCCTGCGACCTGCTGCGGAATCCGGAGTGGCCCCTCGCCAACATTGCCGCCGAATGCGGATTCGCCGACCAAAGTCACTTCACACGCATGTTCCGCCGCATGGCTGCCACCACCCCACTACGCTTCCGGCAGGCCATTCTCCCTCGTGCCGCCGAAACGTAGAAGAAAGGCGCTCCCCGAATAAGGAGCGCCGGAAAGACAGACGTTAGCAAGCGCGAGAAGATGCGAACTGATCGCGCCGGGCTTATTGAACCACCACAAGCTGGATCGTCGCCTGGCGGCTCACCGACGCGCCATTAATCGTCGCTTTGCCCGTGACAGTGATGCTGTACGTCCCAGTTGGCGTTCCGGGATCCTTCGTGCCATGGGAACTGCCTCCGCAACCAACCAGCCACATCGTCGAGAAGCCGAGTGCGATCACCAGACCTAGAAGGCGTACCGCCCCGGACGAGCGCTTCCGCGAGCCCGCAACGAACACGATCCCCATTAACCCCGGGAACAGGGTCGCATAAAGGATCTTTGTGCCACGGTCAAACGGACGCTCGAGCCGGGCGACCGGCGCTGTGGTCGTAATAAGAAAGCTGACAGAGGCATTGGCGGTCGCCGTTGTAGGGCCCGTACAAGTCGATTCGGGGACGGGATCGTCGCATGTGTACGTAACCTGGCCTGCAAATCCATTAAACGCGGTTAGTTTGACGGTGGCGGTCACAGGTGATCCCTGCGCCACCTGGTACGTGGAAGGGTTCGCCACAAGCGAGAAAGCAGGCGCCGAGTTCATGGCCTGCGCCAGGTTAAATGCATCAACAGAACCAAGCCCGGTAGCTTGGTCGTATCCGGGACCTGCACTGAAGCCAATCTCCGTAGTACCAGTTGGACAATTCGTAGAAGGTGCGGTGCACGGCACCTTGTTGTCTCCCATCGTTACGTCGTGAAACGCGCTCGGAGCGCTCGCTGCCAATGCGTAGAGCGTCGGGTTGATGGGCGCGAGTCCTGTGGGAGGTGTATTGCCCAAAAACTGGTTCACGAGTGCGAGAATCGCAGCGAACGTGGGTGCCGCCGCCGAAGTCCCTCCGACAGCAGTAAAAATGCCGCCGCTGCCGGTGCGGAAACCGGAAGTGCAGGTTGAGGCGATTCCGCCGGTACCGTCATCTTCGGTACAGAAGAGATACGCATCGTGATCTGGCGAGGAACTCAGGGAAACGTCTGGAACATCCCGCGCTCCATCAGCCGGAACGCCGCTCCCAGTTTGCCAAGCGGGTTTTGCGAAAAATCCCCCCGCAACATCGCTGGCTCCGCCGCCTGTCGCGGACAATCCACCTTGATTCGCGATGGAAAGAGTCGTGTCGTTCCAAGCTTCCTCTAGGATGTATCCCAGCGCGGTAGAAACCACGTCGCTTCCAGTGCCGGAAGCACCCCAGTATTGCGTCGCTCCAGCCGTGGTATCTGGAGCCGTCCCGGTGACGGTCCCCGGGTCGTCTCCAACAAACTCGGTTCCGCCGGCTCCTGTAACCTCCGGAATCGAGGATGGGACATCCACTGCCAAGCCCGTCGTCGCTGATGTTGATGTCGCGGACTCGCAATCGGCAGCACCAACATCGCCAGTGGCGGCAACAATGGTTTGCCCCTGGGTTTGCCCCTGCTGTGCCCAGCCCTGAACCTGATGCGCAAAACCACTTTGCAACCCGGCTTCACAGAATCCGTAACTGGTGCTGATAAACGGGGCGACGTTGTTCTGGACAGCATAGTCCAGGGCGTCCCACACGCTGTTGCTCCGGTTTCCGCTGCAAGAATCTCCCGTCGCCAGGCCAGCATACACAAAGATGATGGTCGCACCTTTCGCCACTCCACCGGCCCATTCCAAATCCAGATCAGACTCGCCTTCGTCGCCTCCGCAGCGAGTCGCGGTGCCCCCCTGCAGGGTCATAGTGACTGTACTCGCCGGGAGACCTGCTGCACTTCGAAAGTTGTTAAGGTCCGCTGTGTTGACAGTGCTCTGCCCAACGACTGCAATCCTCTGTCCGGTACCGTCGGACCCAGCAGAGTAAAGTGAACTCAACCGGTATATCGTCGCAAAATCCGTTGGAGTCAGGAAATGATTGCCAGTCACGTACGAGGTGAGATGTGGCTGCACCTTCGCTCTCGGCTTTGGAGCAAAATTGTTCAGTCCACTTACGTTCAGCAAAGATCCTGCGAGTGCAGGCGGCACCAGCGGGTCCCCCGCATTCGCCAGATGCACGACGCCATCCACCAGGTAGTGGTGCATTTCAATCCCGAACGTGGCCTCCACCAGTGCCACGGTGCCGTCAAACGAAATTTCATTGCGGCTGTTGGCAACCTTAATGTTCGCAAAACCCTGCGACTGCAGCCACGCGGTGACCTTGTTCAAATCATTCGCGCTCATCCCAAAGCGCTGGCCGAATTGCTTCGGCGTTAAATATTTGTGGTAATTCGGCGAGGAGCGGTCGCCAAGTTCTGACAGGAATTTGTCGAGATCCTTTTGTTGCGCCTCTGATGGATGGAAAGCCAGCTTCATGCCCTGCATCGGACGGCTTCCGTCGGCTCGGCCGAGATCATTCGTCGGCTTGGCGTGCCCATGCACATCGCCTCTGAGCGCCACCTTGGGACCTCCGCTGATCGGGCCTTGAATACGGTCCGCGACGGCGGCAAAACTGAAACTTGAAAGAACCACAGCAGCGCACAACACCGACACACGGGCCCGACAGCTCGTTACCATAAGCTTTCCTCTATCTTGAATTGCATTGAAAGGTCTTGCCGAAAGCTTATCGGCTTATCTCTGGTTCGATCAAGTGTCTTGGGGGAAGGTTGTATGCTTGACGGAACTTGACAAATCTTGAAGTACAAAACCCTGCAGTTCCCGCCCAACCTCGGTACCAGTTCCTCGGAAGTCGCATGATACAGGGATAACCACAGGAATTCCCACCGGCACTTCCCGCTAAACTTCCCGCGATTCCGGCTTTCCGCTACCGTATACTGCCCTCGCCAAACCAAGCATGCCCCCGTCCGACGCCTCCAAAGCGCGCCTCGCCTACATCGACTGGATGCGCGGACTCGCCTGCCTACTCATGTTCCAAACCCACTGTTACGACGCATGGCTCGGCCCGACGGCGCGCCAGAGCCGCTTTTTCATGTACTCCCAATTGGGGGGGACGTTTCCCGCGCCGCTATTCTTGCTTCTCGCCGGAATCTCCTTTGCCCTGGTCACCGGAAAACTGCTGCAAAAAAACCTCGCGCCCTCGCAGATCGCGCGCAGCACAATCCGCCGCGGTGCCGAAATTTTCGGCTTCGGCCTGCTCTTCCGCCTTCAGGAATACCTCATCTCCTGGGGATGGGCGCCGAAAAGTGACCTGCTCCGCGTCGACATTCTAAACACCATCGGCCTCTCGATGATGCTGATGGGCGGACTCTGCTGGATAGTCTTAAGCCTTGTAACTTCAAAACTCGCAGCGGGTAACCCACCCTTGTCCCGCCGATCTTTGGCGGGACAGGGTAGGGATTTTGACTCCCCCCCAGCACCCGTCATCACTTCTGAAAGCAGCGCCCGATCACGAGCCGAGCCTGGATTAGACCAGCAGCCACGTGCTCCCCTATCGTTAGCCCTCGCCGCCATCAGCACTTCCCTACTGATTTCTCTGCTGACTCCCCTTCTCTGGACCACATGGCGCCCGCGCTTCCTTCCCTGGCCGCTCGAGTCCTACATCAATGGCGTTCATAATCTGGGCACGCCGCAGCCCTGGCTCTTCCCAATCTTTCCTTGGGCAGCCTTCGCCTTTACCGGCCTCGCCGTGGGGTTCGTGCTGCAAAGTCCTTGGACGCGCACCCGCGAGCCACGCGTCTTCATTTCCCTCGGAGTCCTCGGCGTCGTGCTGATCGAACTTTCGCGCTGGCTCGATTCCCTGCCTGTCCAGATCTATCCCGTTTACGATTACTGGCACACCAGCCCCAACTTCTTCTTGATCCGTGTAGGAATGCTGCTCGTGATCCTGGCGGGAACGTACGCCTGGTGCCGCTGGGGACTGGCGCAGTGGGGATTCAGTCCGCTCATCCAACTGGGCCAGGCCTCTCTGCTGGTCTACTGGGTGCACATCGAGTTCGTCTACGGACGATTCTCGATCCTGACTAAACACGCGCAAACCCTCGCCGGAGCGACCGTCGGGCTGGTGATCATCTTCCTGTCGATGCTGGCATTGGCCTATGTCCGCACGCACGCCAAACACTGGCTGAAAGCTCTGCAGAGCAAACCGCAACTGCGATTGTCATCCTGATGTCCGCGCTCTTTGCGGGCGGAGGACCTATGCAATGTCCCACTCGCTAGGCCACGATTTGGCTAGCCGGCCACCTGCTTCACAAACTCCACCACTTCCCGCTCCGCCCACCGCCCATCGTATCCGTTGCCATCGGGTTCCCCCACGAACGCGCAATGTCCGCCATCGGCAGTCTCGACATAAGTGATGCTCGGATTCCCCGCAATCTTCCGCAGAGTCTCCGGCTGCATTCGAATGAACGGATCATTGGCCGCATGAATAATCAGCCCCGGCACGGCAATCCGATCCACAACATTGGCCGCCGCAGCCCGTGCGTAATAATCGTCGGCACCCGCGAAACCGCAATACGGCGCGGTAACTCGATCATCGAATAACCGTAGACTGGTCACTCCCCTAAGCCGCTTCAGGTCGAAGTCATTGGGAAAATATCTCGCCTTGGTTCGCACTCGCCGAAACAGCTGCAGCAGAAAGTACCACTCATAAATCCGGTTTGCCGGTTCGTGCAGTGCATCAGCGGAAGCCGCCAAATCCATCGAAGGACACACCGCCGCGACCGCCTTGAACTGCCGTGGCCCCTCCCCGCCCCACTCGCCGGCACATTTCAATACGAGATTGCCGCCCATGGAAAATCCGATCAGAGCAAAACGCGACACGCCGTCGTTCTCAACGACGCTTTTCGCTACCGCTGCAACATCCGAGGACAGACTGGAGTTGTAGAGCGTGGGAGCGCAATGGTCCATGCCACCACAGTTGCGCTGGTTCATGAGCACGACGTTCATGCCGGCAGCCAGCCCGTTTCGCGCCACGCCGGTCATGTATTGCGATTCCGACGATCCCTCGAGCCCGTGCACTACGAGCAGAGTCATTGCCTGGGCGCGATCTTGTTGCCAGTAACCCCAGCAACGGACCTTAATCCCGGGCACAACCTCAACCAGCCGCTCTTCGGGAACTGGCAGAGAAATCTGGCGCGGCATCAGGAAGCTGGCAAGTGTCTGGATATGTCCGCCGGCAAGCCAGCGTCGGGCACGGAATGGTGCGCTCCCGGCCCAGGAACTTACAGCCCCGCCCGCACCCGGTTTTGAGATTTGCGAACTCCCCACGAATTGATTTTAATAGAGGAAGTACGAGCAGCCGTGCAAGAGCGACCCCTCAGGGCCGCGACAGGCTCTCAAATTGGTTGGGGCTTTAGCCCCTGCGCTTAGAGCTGGAGTCTCAAATGCCCATCTACGAATACATCTGCCAGGAATGTCACCATCAATTCGAGGCGCTGGTCTACGGAAAAGAAAAAGCCGAGTGCCCAAAGTGTCACGCAAAGAAACTCGAACCGCAACTCTCGGTGTTCGCCGTCTCCGCGAAGAGCGCTTCGAGTTCAGCAAGGCCGGCCGGCCCTTGTGGATCCTGCGGCGATCCTCGCGGCCCAGGCGCCTGCTCCCTCCGCGATACGGACTGAACCTGAGGTTCTCCTCGCCGTTCCACAAAGTTCTTTCCTGAGGAGCAAAACCCTTCGCGTTTGCTTGCGCATCTAGGTCAGCAAGAGCCCGTCCGGAGGAACCGATGAAACCCTTCCTCGTCCTGATCGTGGCAACCACGACACTCCTCGCTCAGGCGCCCGCGAAACCTGGTTCCGGTGAGATCAGAGGCACCGTCACCGATCAGAATGGAAGCCCCGTCTCCTCGGCTACCGTATATGCAGTTCCGCAGGGAACAGTGCTCGACGATGCCACTCCTCGATCCGCGAAGACCGACGACACTGGCCGGTTTGACTTCCACGGGGGATTCGATTTCGGCTCTTACAACCTCTACTCTCGAAAGGGCGCCGATGGCTACCTCAGCCCTCTAGACGCGTTCTATGCAGATGCCGAGGACCCGCGGGTCGAAGTAACGCTCAGCCGCAAGCATCCGTCTTCCGCCGTGAAGCTGAAGCTTGGCAAGCAGGCCGCCGTAATCTCTGGAAAGGTCTTCGACGTCGACTCCGGCTCACCGCTCAAGGCCTATGTGGGTTTAATGGACGACGAGGGCAATGGTCATTCCATGGTCGTCGACGGCGATTACAATCTCGTCGTGCCGTCGAACAAGAACTTCAAATTGATGGTGACGGTGATCGGGACCCGGCGGCCGCTCGTCCCCGTGTCGTCCTTGCGACTGGAGCCTGGCCAGCGGATCTACATGGATATCCCAATCTCTGCGGCAGAAAAGTAAAAATCGGGGAGGGCCGGGAGAAGGCTGGACCTGCACCAACGTTGAGGCAGTCGCAGTATCGCCCAGCCCTCTCTTCGATGCAACAAGAATCTCTCTGAAATCTGCTGGATTGCACACTCTTTCACTTTACCCGCAGATTCAACGCACAAAGCTGCAAGTCCGGTTATCTTCGACCAAGCCGCACCCACTATGCGAACGGGTCGGTGTCCGCACTGCGGCCGTAGATTACCGGCAGCGGCACATCCAGCAAGCGCAGGTACACGGAAAGCTGCCCGCGGTGGTGATACCAGTGATTCAGCATGATGGTTCGAATGATCCCGGCTCGCGGTTGACGGAAGAGCTCGCGGTCTCCCTTCATCAGCCGGAAGGTCCCCGCCAGCCGATCTTCGGTCATGCCTTGCAAGATCTGCTCACCGTCGTGAACTCCCTGCTCCAGTGTCCCGAGGATCTCCTCGAGGCTCTTCGGCTGCGGAGGCACAAACGACCCCTTCAGCACATCGAAGCTCTCCTCTTGCGCCATGCGGGAGATTCGGCCTGGGATCCCCGCAATGTGCCCAGCCAGTTGCCCGAGGCTCATCGATTTCGGATGTGGTTTCCACGTCAGCTTATCCGCCGGAACGCAATTGAGCACTCGTTTCGTGATCGCCGCCTCTTCCCGAAACTCCTGCACCATCGCAGATACTGCACTGGGTGTAGCAATCGTAGCCATGCTTGATTTCCTTTCAATGAGAATGTTTAGGAACTACCCGAATTTCAAAGATCTTTGGCCATAATTTGCCCGTCACAAATAGCCGTTTGCCCTTTGAGTCATAGGCGATTCCGTTCAACACTGACTCCTCATCGCGCTGGAAAAAAGGACCCAATATTCCCGTGAGATCAATCCATCCCCTAACCTCACCGCTCTGTGGAGAGATTCTGGCAATACGATCGCTGTGCCAGATGTTGGCGTATATCTCTCCCTCTGCAAATTCCAGTTCATTCAACTGCTCAACCGGCTTCCCACCATCGTGAACGTTAATGCGCCTCTTCTCTGCAAGAGTGCGTGCGTCCAAAACTCGGATCTGCGAACTTCCGTCGCTCATATAAAGGTCGCGGCCGTCCGTCGTTAACCCCCATCCTTCCCCGGAATACTGAAAGGTCCTTAACAGATGAAAATCCCTCAGGTCGTAAACGAATCCAATATGTGCGGTCCATGTCAGTTGCACTGCCGTACTTCCCAGCACCGCGATGCCCTCGCCAAATAAGTCTGGTGCAAGGTCCACCTTGCGCGTGATCCTTCCGGTCTCCGGATCTACCTGGCGCAACGACGACTGTCCTTGTCGGCCCGTTCCCTCGTAGAAGAATCCGTTAAAGAACGTGAATCCTTGGGTAAAGGCCGCAGAATCGTGAGGGAGTTGCCGCACCACCTCGAACGTGTACTCGGGTGCGTGACTGTTGCTGCCGGACGAAGGAGACTGGCTGAGAACTGACGTGCTCAGCAGAACGACTGCTGCAATCCCTGAACCAGCAAGTCTCTTCTTCATCCACGCATTGTCGCACGACAGCTTTCCACCTATTTCGCGATCAGCTTGCCGATATCGACCATCTTCCCGTCACTGTAGCGGTCATGATGCCGCACCCACGCCATCGCATGCGGTTTCATCTCCGCCTCGTCGCGCCCCTTCGCCGTGAGATCGATCCAGTTATACATCGGCAGCAGGATGTCGAGCCCACGCGCATACGTCGAATAAGTATGGAAGACTTGCCCATCTTTCTTGATGAAGGCGCTCGCGCCGGGGGCTTCTTCCCCATAGGCCGGGATCGTCCCGAAGTTGTAGAGTGGCTTTCCTCCCGAGACCTGCTCCTTGGTGAACGACACTTTGTAGTCGTAGTTGAAATCGTTGCCGCTCGACGAGACCCACTTGAACTTCCATCCCATGCGCTTCTTGAAAGCATCGATCTCGGGCAGAGTCGCACGGGAGACGACCACAAAAGTAGTTTCCCGTTGCGTAATGTGCGGGTGGATGGCATCGAAGGCATCCGCCAGGAACGAGCAACTCGGACATCCTTCCTTCCATCCAGGCCCGAACATGAAGTGGTAGATCAGCAACTGGCTCCGACCGTCGAACAGGTCTGCCAGCTTCTCCGTCCCGTTGGCCCCTTCAAACACGTACTCCTTCTCCACTTTCTCCCAAGGCAGTTCCCGCCTCAACCGGCTCAGTTCGTCGCGCTGCCGCGAGAACTCCTTCTCTTTGGCTAGAAGCGTTTTCCGCGCGGAATGCCACTCCTCGTGCGATACGACTTTCGCCGCACTCTTCTCGATCGTCGCTGTTGTCATCATCTACTCCTTTTCCTTCAATTCGCTTTTCTCAACCTTCTTCTTACGAAGAACTTTCACGACCAGCGCCGTCAACCCGCCGGTTGAAACCACGCCGCCCACCAGCATTCCCGCACTAGCAACACATGCCGGACACATAAACTAACTCCTCCTAAAAAAACTCCCAAGCTGCGGAGATGCCCCATCCTGGTCCCGCCGTTCTTTGGCGGGACAGGGTGGGGGTTTTTGACCCTCCGGTTCCCTGCCAACCGATTCGACCGCGGATCGGACTGCGCCACCCAGGCCGCGTGGAAGCCTCACTTTCGTTCCGCCCTCGACTTAATCTTCTGGTTAATGTGAGTCCATCCCGCACTTACACCCTTCCGGTGCTCTTCCTGAATCACGCCAAACGCTTTGTGATGGAAACGGATCACAGTCTCGCCGTTTTCCTCGCTCAGCCGATATTGCACGTTCGAAACCACGCCGTACGACATGAATAATGGCCCGGTGATCTCCAGCAATGTGGGCCGCTTAATCGCCTGCACGTGCCCCCACAAATGCCCGTCGTTGTCCCCCAGGTCGCGGAACCATCGCCCGCCGGGCCAGGGCTCGATCTTCATCGGCATCTTCCCTCGCTCCGATTCATTCTCCGGACCAATCTGCTCCAGCAGCGCGTCAAACGTCGTCTGCAGAGACGCGGACACGTGGATTTCCTGCGTAATGGTAAGCGTCAAACTCTCTATTCCCGGAATCATCGAACTGACACTCATGTTTGTCTCCTATAGAACCGTCTTTGAAAGGCACGGCATCAGCCGTGCCTGCTGGTGTGTGCGAAGAAACTTCGTCGGGGTGCCCCACTCTCGCCGCTTTGCGAGGAGTGGTATTGCCGGATGCCCCACTTCTGGCCGATTTTGCCAGAAGTCGGGATTTCCATGTACTCCCGCCTGAAAGCCCTTTCAGTCGTTATGCTGATCCCTTTCCTTCTCCTCGGCCCTTTCCTTAATGCGCAACAACTGATGCGCCCACAGACGCTCAAATGTTTTCGTCCACTCATGCAATGGACGGATCGCCTCTGCATTCGTCCTGTACATCATGTGCCTTCCGTTCCGGCGTACCCGCACCAATCCGACCTCGCGAAGTACTTTCAGGTGCTTCGATACCGAAGGCTGCTCCAGCCCCATACGCACGACGAGATCACCCACGGGAAGCTCTACGGTTGCCAGAAGCTCCAGAATCTCCCGCCGGCGCGGCTCGGCTACCGCATTGAACCCGTCCGAGGTAGTAGCCGCTCTCGCCATAGCGTCAATATATTCCTATATAGGAATATGTCAAGGAAATTCTGCCTGCCATTTTTCTGCCGGGAAATGACCGCCTTCAGAGAGAACTAGTGATGAGAAGTGGACTTGATCGACAGCAACCACCGTTCCACTTTCTAGGGCAGGCACAACGAACGATACACTCGCTCCCTTGCGGAGGATGCCTGGGATTCCACCTTTTCCAGGCGGAGGTGCGTGCTCTCGCTGCCACCGATGGTTGATTCGAGCAACTTGAGGTCGCTACTTGCATCCACTACGAATACCGTGTCACCGAGCCGTTGCTGGCTCGAAAGCTGTTTCAGTTCGAATGTGCAGCCGCTGTTCTTCTCCGAAAACCCGCGAAGGTCCATCAGAATGGCGTCACTTCGCCTGAGCAATGCTGCCAAAGTATCCGACCAGGTGTTCTCATAGCAGAAGAACTCGGTGACACGGAAACGGCCGTCCGGGTCCGGTGATTCGTCCATCCGCATGAGGTGGTCCTGCAGATCTTGCGGACCTCGTACGAACCTCGATTGCAGTTCGCCGGCGAGGAAGGCGAGCGTGTCGTCGGGATCCATGGTGCGGGCCGCCAGGTCGGTGCCCGCGATCATTGCCACTCCGCCACGAAAGCGCCAACGCTGTGCCACCGAGTCGAACAGCTTTTCGCTGCGGCCGCGAAAGCCAAATACGCGTAGCACAAGAAGCCGCCTGCCAGGTTCCTGCAGCGTACGGCGGGAACTGATTGACAGTCCGAGTTGAGCCACCGTGCGATACACGACAAATCCACCCAGACCAGCGATACCCTTCCAGCCGAACTGCCCCGCGAACTCAGCCGAGATCACGAAGGCCACGATAAGCCAGAATGAGTCGGCCACGAGTTGCACATCGCTGAACGATTTGTGCCGGTACCTGGCGTTCAATAGAGCGAGCAGACGCCAGCAGATATATCCGACGGGCACGGTCGCCAGCATGAACCACCAGTTAGGCCCGACCGCGAGCAGAAGCTTGCGCAGACCTCCCACATCCACCAGAGTCACGAAAATCTCCAGGGCCGCAAAAGAACTGAAAGTGAAGACCAGCAAGGCAGCCAGCGCTAGAGGCGACACTCCACGAATGCGCCGGTACGACGCGATGATAATGAGCAAGGCCGGCGGGACTGCCTCGATAGCCAGGAAGGAAAAGAACGACCGCACGTTTTCCACCGCTCGCATGCCTGGCTGACCCGAGACTAGATAGGGGATCACAGACCACCCAACGATGATCAGCACTCCTCCCAGCAAGTACGCTCCGATGATCCAGAGTGCCCGCCGACGCGGGACCGCCAGCGCCGTAATCAGGGTGGCAGGGACAGGCCAGCCAAGGACGTACCAAACCACAAATCCTCGCAAGCCGCTGAACTCGAGACCGGGTTCGTGAAAGTAAAGCCAGGCCCAGAACGCCGCCGCGCAAGCTCCCGCCACCGCATACACCAGCGCCAGCCGAAGCCGAGAATGCCGTTCTCGCTGGGCAAATTCAGAAGGATTCTGAGGCCTGCGCGCCGGGGAGGTGGTCTCAGCCGCCGCGGCATTGCCTCCCGGGGCGGAGGAGCGCATCGCCCGTTCCACCGTGCGCCGATAAAGCCAGATCAGGATCAGCGATATCGGTATGGTCAACAGAACTGCATCCAGAAGGTAGAGCAGCAGAATTCCGGGCGCAGTACCTGTCACGCGATTCCCCCTGGGACGATTTCTGAAGATCATAGTCCCTGGAAAACATTTTGTGCATGCGCCCCGGTTTGGTACTAGGCTGTCTGCGGTGAACTATGGCGAGTCCGGCCGCACCCGCACATTCCCGCTTGCGACGGGCCTTGATTTTCCTGACAGTGGTCTGGTCGATCGGCGCCGCCTTCCTTGCCCTGCAGGCAACAATGACAGAGTTGTCGTGGTTCGGTTCGTCGAATGTGCTGCCGGCCGAGATTATCCTTCCAAAACAATCCAAGGCAGCCTTTGAACATTGCCAGGAGGTTGTGAAAGGCCTGCCACAGCCGGTGCAGGATGCCAATGTCTCAAAGCAGGCATGGAATTTGGCGTGGCAGTTGGGGTATCTGGTGGGCACAGGTGATGCGTCGCTGGACGTCAACGCGGCGAACCGTGGCGCCGTTGAGGGCGTACTCCGCCAGTCGTTGCCTATTACCACCGGGCTGGGCACACCTCCTTTGGCCCTGCCACAACACGGCCGCAGCGCGTATGCCATGCGGGAATTCACAGTTTTTCTGGAAGAGGATACGCCGTGCGTTGCCGCGGCGCTTCAGTTCAGGTACTCGCCCAGGCACGCCGCGCTCTACAAGTTCGGCGCTGCCGTCGGGTTTGCCAGCGTCTACCGGCGCATTACGCCCCAACTGACCGATGTACTTGCACCCGAGCTAAGAGTTTATGGATCTGCCGCTGGTATCCCCGCAGACGTGTACGCCCCACTACTCGGGCACCCCGCTGCCGGCGCTGTTCCCGACGCAACCGACCCAGTTCAATCTGTCGTAAGCCGGATCGATGCCTATATCAAGAGTGCCTACTAACGAGACCTTCGCCTCGGAGCAGGCCGCATCCCGCCGGTCATTCGTTTCGCGCCAACCGTCAAGCGAAAAAATTTCCGCTTAGGCATTTGGCGTCGAAAAATTGATGGCTCCGTTCAGGGCGAAACGATCGTTCTTACAGAATTGGGCCCATGCCACCCTCTGGCAATGAAACTTTGCCAATAACCGATTAGCCGTAGCTACGTCAAAACTCCATGCGAGGAACGAATGCTGACCGACTTGCGTGACGCTCTGCGGCAGTTGAGAAAGGCGCCAAGCTTTACAGCAACAGGTTTGATCACCCTGGCACTGGGGATCGGAGCTACGACCGCGATCTTCACCCTGGTCGACCAGGTCATGTTGAAGTCGCTGCCGGTGGCCAAGCCCGAGCAACTCTGGCGGATCGGAGACAAAGTCCTCTGCTGCAACTGGGGTGGGTATACGCAGGGCGATGAAGGCGACTTTGCGCTGTTTTCGTGGGAGGCATACAGGCACTTCCGCGATCACACACCCGAGTTTGAAGACCTTGCCGCGTTGCAGGCCGGCAATGCTCCTCTGGGCGTGCGCCGCGTCGGATCACAAGCACCAGTGGATACCCGCAACGGGGAATATGTATCGGGGAATTTCTTTAGGACCTTTGGAGTGCAGCCGTGGATTGGCCGACTGTTGACCGACGACGACGATCAGGAGGGTGCGCCGCCCGTCGCTGTGATGAGCTACCGCATTTGGCACGACAAATACGGATCCGATCCTTCTGTAGTTGGTGCGGGATACCAGATCAATGGACATCCGTTCACAGTGATCGGTGTGGCTGCACCGGGATTCTACGGAGCGAAGCTAGCCGGATGGGGCATGCCCGACTTCTGGCTGCCAGTGACGAAAGAACCTTTAATCGATGGAGAGACAGCACGTCTAAAAAGGCCAAGCACCAACTTCCTGGACCTGATCGGAAGAGTGCGCCCCGGAGTGAATCCCAAATCGCTCGAAGCGAAGCTGAAGGTCGAACTATATGACTGGCTCGCCAGCCACGTTCCCGACATGGAACCTCGCGAAAAGCAGCTATGGCAGCAGCAAACGCTGCACCTTGTTCCCGGCGGCGCGGGAGTGGCAGCCTTGCGCGATCAATATGAGGATGGTCTGAAGCTGCTTCTGGTGGCCGCTGCATGCGTACTGCTGGTGGCGTGCGCCAACGTGGCGAATCTTATGCTGGCACGCGGGTTGAAGGATCGCGCGCAAACCTCGATACGCATGGCGCTCGGCGCCCCGCGGCGACGTCTGGTTCGCAAATCGTTAGTTGAGTGCGTCCTGCTGGCAGCGATCGGAGGTACCCTGGGCGTAGCGGTGGCCTACGCTGGAACAAGGGTGATTTTGCATCTGGCGTTCCAGATTGGCGGACCCAACAACTACGTGCCAATCAGCGCGACTCCATCCCGGCCCGTGCTGCTCTTCACACTGGGGATGTCCGTTCTGACCGGCATACTTTTCGGGATCGCGCCAGCCTGGATGACTTCTCATGCTGACCCAATCGAAGCGCTTCGCGGATCAAACCGCTCCGTGGCGGGCGGGCGCTCGTGGGCGCAGACATCACTGGTAATCGCCCAGGCAGCGATGTCTCTCGTACTGCTCTCCGCAGCGGCCTTGCTCGGCCAGAGCCTGCGGAACTTGCAACACCAAAAATTTGGATTCGAGACGCAGGGTCGCTATATCGCGTGGATCAATCCTAAGCTGGGAGACTACAAGCCGGAACAGATGGAACCCATGTTCCGGCAAATCGTCGAGCGTCTGCAGCAGATCCCGGGCGTGCGGATGGTCGCTCCCGCGCTCTATGCCCCCATGACTGGCGATAGCTGGAACAACGGCATTCGCATACAGGGCCAGCCCGAGCCCGGGGCAAAGGAAAACACCGGAGCAGGATTCGTCCGCGTGATGCCCGGATTTTTCGATGCGGTGGGTGCCAGAATCGTCTCAGGACGATCGATTACGGATGAGGATACAGCGGCCACGAGAAAGGTTGCCGTGATCAACGAAGCATTCGCCAAAAGGTTCTTCAAAGACCAGAACCCGATCGGCCAGCATTTTGGCCCCGACAAGATAAAGTACTCTTCCACGTTCGAAATCGTCGGAGTCGTCAGGGACATCCGCTATATGACCTACAACTACAAAGAACCGGTGCGTCCCATGTACTGGGTGCCAGAAGCGCAGACTGTGGAGTGGGATGATCCGGCGTACACGAGTGGCGACATCTGGTCGCACTACTTGTACAACATCGTGATTTGGGCGCCGGGAAATCCACCAGGAATGGAAGAACGTGTGCGCAAGGCGCTCGCGAGTGTCGATCCCGATTTGGTTCTCTATAGCGTCGATCCGTATGCCCAAGTCGTGGGCGCTGACTTCCAGCAGGAACAAATGATCTCAACTCTCACCGCACTCTTCGGCGTGCTCGGGCTCATCCTTGCCGCGGTTGGGTTGTATGGTGTCATGGCCTACACCGTACAACAACGAACCGGTGAAATTGGAGTTCGGATGGCGCTGGGAGCAGATCGTATGCGGGTCTTGAAGATGGTGCTGCGCGGCGCTTTCTCTCAGATAGGCATCGGCATAGCGCTTGGCATTCCCGCGGCGATCGGTGCCGGCAAGCTAATGACGGACCAACTGTTCGGCGTCGCCCCATGGAATCCCGTCATGCTCGCGATAGCGGTACTGACGCTTGCCTTGGCGGCACTGCTGGCATCGGTGATCCCGGCGCGGCGTGCTGCAGGCGTAGAGCCCATGGTGGCACTGCGGACCGAGTGATCGGAAAAGCATCGCTGCGTGCGCCCAATGCTAGAGACATTGTGAACCGCATGCCTCCTCCCCGCGTTCAGCAGCAAGATTGAGATTGACAGGCCGTATCGCTTTCGTTATATCTCTTAGCGATCGGCATCCCCAGCCTTTCCGGCCCCAGAATCTCCGGCCCCTCTTGACACATCTCATGTGGCTTCATCCTTCGAGGGAAACCTGTCGAATGAAGCCTGTGTTCGCTGTATTCAACTTTCGAATTGTCCTTGCGACTGCGACTCTCGCCGGGTCCGCGATTGCAAGCGAGGAGAGCGTTATGAATCACAATCGCGCGATGATGCCCGCTTTCGGCCGGTGTCTTCTGGCACTGATTTCCGTGTGTGTGTTGCTATCAACCCTTTCGGCGGCGCCGATGGTCTACACCGGGCTCGTTGTTACCGATGTACGTGTGGGCACGACTTTATTTCACAACGCTTCTCTGAAGATAACCTTCGAGGGCGACACAAACGATATTCTCCAAGTCCCGGTACCGAGCACAGAGTGCGGTGGAATCGGGTTCTTTCTCTACCTGACGAAAGGCGTCGCGCGCATCCAGATTGATTTCCAGGGCCGTACCCGCACGGCGAGACTCCAAAATGGACAGGTCTTCGTTGCTGTCGATGAATGTAATGGCGGGATCGGGTTCGGATCGTTTGTAGGCCCCAATGGCCTGGAACCCGCATATCCACTCGCCTTTACCATGGGTACCGCCGAATACGCCTCGATCACCGATAGCAGTCCCTTAACAGATATTCTCAGCATTTCCGGTTCTGCGTGGTCATGCGTCGGCTATCCGCCGGGTGGGGCGGGCGACCTTCCTGGAACTGCGGACGGTAACTGCACTCCACCCGATAGCTATCCCCTCAAATCGGACATCGGAGACATCTTCGTCTACCAACCTTATTATGAGTATGTCGGCCCGGGATTCACGGACATCGCCAGCAACCACTCTGGGAGCACGAATCGTGGTGTGTTCCTTAGCCGCCCGAAAGCAAATCGTGCCCTTGCTACTACTGACCCAGAAAATGCTCATGCGTCAGGCGTCGTGTACACACTGCAAACAGTTGCGGATGGCTGGATCGGCCACCACGCCTTCAATCAAGCTCTTGTAACCTTTCGGATGATCAGTGACAGGAAATCGGTAACAACGCAGCCAAGTCCGGTGGATCCGACTAAGCCTCTCTACGAGAACCGGACTGGCCATGCGACCGTTACTATCGACGACGGGGGGCAAGTCGTTGCCGCGACATTCGCTCCCGGAGAAGTTTATGTCCGGTACGATACCGGGGCAGGGGTAGCGGGCTTCGGTTCTAAAATCAGCCCTACCTACCCAGTCGCACTCAACTGTTCCGATTCAGCGTACCCTTCAGAAAGCACCTACACGGCGGACTGCCTTCAAGGGGAAGCATGGAACTATCTCAATGTGGGCTCGGGCGACTTTATTTTCAGGTCAGGAATTCTAGCCCAGCTCAGTAACCCTTCCGATCCGTCTGCCGGCGTCGCGGCGCTTCCACAGTCTCTTTCTCAAAACACCCTTCTGACTGGCCCCGTGCATACATGTGCAGGCGTCTATACCTTTGATCCTGCTAATCAGTTCAACTACCTTCCCGGGGACCTGTTGGTGTGTGGAGGCCCCGCCCCGCGCGGTCTTCATACAAACAAGGGCGACCTATTCCTGCAAGATCTTGAGGGTGGGAGCCTCGACTTGGGCAATGTTGTGATCTTGCAGGACGAGGCGGCTTCTGACCCCGGCTGGGATCTGGCGAACAGCGGATTCCTCCATGTTGAGGTATACAGAGGCGACGACTGAAGCCTAGTCCCACACGGCGTCACCGGAGCCTGAAATGATTGGGTGAGATGTTCCTCGGAACGAGGATCTTACCCCCATTTGCGTTCCGAATTCTCGTCGAGGGGACGGCATGAAAGGGCCACACCACGCACGGTCACAAAAAGAGGGCACACCCTCTGCGTCAAGCCGAGACTTAAAACGATCGCCGTTTGAGAGAGGAGCGCTGCTTAGGGTGAGGACCACAATCATAATGGCTCTCTGTGCGGTCGTATACGCGAGTTCGGGAACAGCTGCCACCGCAGTCTGCACCGGCGCGTCGGTTGGTACTTTTGGCGCAAAGGGCGATGGTCATACCGACGACACGGCCGCCATTCAGAGCGCCATCAATGCCGCCGGTGCGGCAGGAGGCGGTTCAGTGGTTTTCAATGTGGCTCGTTACTTCACCACCGGTACGATTCAAGTACCGGCAGGTGTCGTCTTGTGCGGATCAGTCGAAGGGCCGTTCGATGTCGCCGGTTCGAATCCGGGCACCACGACGATCGCCCCTACGCTGCTCGTTACGAATAGCAGCAGCCCTTTTATCACCCTGCAAGGAATTGGAGCGGGAGTCACTGACCTCCTTTTTCATTATCCGAATCAGGTTGATCCGACCGCCTCGGCTCCAAATGTTTACCCGTACACGATCGTCGCGGCCGCCCCTGGAACCAAGGTCGTTCGCTCAGCGACCTCGAATGCATACAACTTCCTCGACATTGAGAGCGGTAGAGTCATTGCTCAAGATCTATTCATCGGTGCCTACAATGTCGGCATCAATATCGACCACGCACACGACCACGTAACCATTCGTAACGTGCTCAATCAAGTGTTCTGGGAAGCCTGGCAACCCACACCCTATCCACTTCCGATTGACACCTGGGTCCAGAGTCACGGGATCGCATTGGTGGTAAATCGGGCAGACAGTCTCGAGATCCATGACCTGAAACTGTTTTCGCGCTACGCCGGGATGCTCCTGACCGACTCGCCCGATACCACCCAGAATCCGCGATGCGGATTCGGAACGGGAAGTGACATCAACTTCGACACCGTGCAGTACGGCATCATTGTCACCGCCTCGAATGCCCCCGGCTATGAGTTCGCGAATGTAATCATCGGCTCAGGCAGTGGCGGAGTGGCCGCCCTTCAATTGCAAGGCGGTGGTTCGTTGCCTCCGAACGTTCTTATTAACGGAGGGTCGCAACGAGGCAACTGGAGTTTGGGACCCTTTCCCGCGCCGGTGGCGGGCAATCAGAAAGTCCTGAATATCATTGGATTCGATTTGCCCTGACAAGAGAATCGCAAGCAGAGACAGACGATGACCAAGGAAACACAATTTCACGGATCCTTAGTATTGGTGCTTCTTGTTCTCAGTTTGGCTCTTTTCAACGCTTGCGGAGGGGGTGGAAATAATCCTCCTCCTCCGCCACCTCCTGCAATTCATTTCCTGGTCAGCGGCCCCGCGAATGTCGATTCCGGATTAGGCTTCAGTCTGACGGTAACCGCGCTTGACGCTTCCAACAATACGGATACTACATACAGTGGAAAAGTCCATTTCACGAGCACGGATCCTCACGCGCAACTCCCACTCGACTCGACGCTCGTAGCTGGAACGGGCACATTTGCCGTTATCCTCGCGGTCCCTGGTACGCAAACGATTACTGGGACCGACACAGCGACAGCATCCATTACGGGCAGTTCCAAGTCGATCGATGTTGGGGCCGAAGCATTCCCCGTCGAGCTCTTCGGGGCAAAGGCTGACGGCAAAAGCGACGATACCGCAGCCATTCAAAGTGCGATCAACGCTGCCGCTGCCGCTGGGGGCGGGTCGGTCATCTTAAAGGTGGCGCGCTATTTTACAACCGGAACGTTCCAGGTACCGACGGGAGTAGTCCTGTGTGGATCAGTGGAGGGGCCGTTTGATGTTGCGGGTGCGAATCCGAGCACAACCGCGATCGCTCCCACACTACTGGTCACTAATAGCAGTAGTCCCTTCATAAGTCTCGACGGAATCGGTGCTGGAGTGACTGACTTGCTTTTCCATTACCCAAATCAAGTGGGTCCAAACGCTTCGGCGCCGAACGTTTATCCATACACGATCCTGGTCACCAGCCCCGGCACAAAGGTAGTTCGTTCGACGGTCACGAATGCGTACAATTTCCTCGACGTCGAGATTGGCAGAACTCTCGCTCAGGATCTGTTCATTGGTGCGTTCAACATTGGTGTAAACATTGACAACGCTTACGATTTCGTGAGTCTGCACGACTTGCACAATGGCGTGTTTTGGGACGAGATCGGAAATGGTTCGTATCCGAGCGCGATCGATAGTTGGGTGCTGAACCATGGCAGCGCCCTGGTGGTGAACCAGATGGATGCTCTCGTTGTGCACGACTTCTACGCCTTCTCTCGCTACGCCGGAATACTGCTGACCTACTCGCCCAATACCGCGGAGCCAGGACTACGGTCTGTCTGGGGCACGGGAAGCAATATCGATCTGGAGAATGTTCAGTTCGGAATTGTGGCCACCGCCACCAACTATCCAGGCTATGAGTTCACGAATGTGGTTGTCGGAGCCGCGCCAGGTCTGGGGCAAGCCGCAGTTCAGTTGAGGTCCGGAGGGACCAATCCGCCAGATGTAATCATCAACGGCGGGGCGGCACAGGGCACATGGTCTTTAGGGGCTTTTCCCGCACCTGAGGCTGGCACGCTAACCGTTGTAAATGTGTTCTGACGCATCGGGAAATATTGCCCGCCAGAAGATATTGCCTCCTGGTAAGAATGGTCGGGTAGATCATGATTGCGTCTCAGGAGTGCGGCCATGTCTCTGCGGAACCTGTACTTCGTTACGGTGCTCGCTGCCATTGTTGCCTTCCCGGCAGCGAGAAGGTTAGATGTCGAAATCAGGCAATCCGACGCGCGGACACGGAATTCGCCCAACATTGAGACCCCGCCAGCCGTTTTTCTTCCAGTTCAATCCAGCAGGAACCCGAGGGATCTCGGTCCCGGAAAGTTGCTCGTCGCGAGTCGTGAGCTCGGGGACCCCAATTTCGCTGAAACCGTGATCTTGCTGGTTCACTACGATACCGAAGGCGTGATCGGTTTGATGCTTAACCGGCGCACTCATCTTCCGATTTCACGAGTGTTGGCGCAGCTCAAGCCTGCCAAAGATCTTTCCGACCCGGTTTACATGGGAGGCCCGGTCGGAACTCCCACCGTATTTGCGTTGCTCCGGTCAACCGATAAGCTCGAAGATGCCGAACACGTTTTCGGCGGCGTTTACTGGATTTCCACCAAGCCCGTATTGGAAAAAACCATCTCGTCTCATCCCGACCCAGGTGATTTTCACGTTTATCTTGGCTACGCCGGATGGACCGCCGACCAACTCAGAAATGAGGTGCGTCTAGGTGGTTGGCATATTTTTCAAGCCGACAACCAGACTGTATTCAATGCGAATCCGGATTCCTTGTGGCGTCAGATGATCAAGAAAACGGAGCTTGATCTGGCCACTGGCCCACGACAGCGAGCCCTCCAAACTTCGGCAGCCATGTCTGCCCAATAGAGGACCGGAGCTAAGCCTGGAAATTCCCTCTCATTGCGGGTCGAAACCATGTTTGGGGGAGTCGGCATGGACCCGCAGTAGCTACAAGGCAGGTTTCCCGAGATGGGAAGCCAAACCTGAGAATTCGTTGTATTTGCTTGACTCCAGTTCGTCCGTATCTGATGCTGGTCGGTGTCGGCCTGACGGTGAAGAGCTCGTCATGTCACAATGAACGTAAGTGCTTGAGGCTCAAGATTTTACCTCTAAGTTATTGCAGCCCAAGATTTTTCGTCAGATTTCTCCCTAACTGTTTGATTCCAATAGACCCCGGGGAGGGGGGTAGGGTTACTTATCAGTAATAATCCCAAGAACGAAAACGCCCCGCTGCTACACTCTCCCTGCATGCAGGTCAAAATCCTCGGTTCCGCGGCTGGCGGAGGCTTTCCCCAATGGAACTGCGTCTGCCCCAACTGCCGCTCTCTACGAGGCGGAGCTTTCCGCGGCAAAGCCCGCACTCAGGCTCAACTCGCCATCAGCGCTGACTCTCAACACTGGTATCTCCTCGGAGTTTCTCCCGACCTGCGCACACAAATCGAGTCGACTCCCGAACTCCATCCCCAGCCCAGCGATTCCAACACGCGACATTCTCCGATTTCCGGTGCGGTTTTGTTGAACGCCGACATCGATCACGTCCTCGGACTCCTTCTAATGCGCGAACTGCAGCCGCTGCGTGTCTACTCCAGCAACTCGGTTTGCCAGATCATCCGGGACAACCCAATGTTCTCCATGTTGCAGCGCGTTGATGGACAGCTTTCCTGGATTCCATTCTCGCCGAACGAATGGTTTGCATTGCACAGTCCATCCCATAACCAGGTCGCCGTCCGATGCCGCACTGTTTCTCTTGGAACTCACTTCCCCGCTTACGTTCCAGAGAAGCGCATCTCCCATCTCAATCCCAAAGAAGCCTCGCTTGGATTACTCGTCGAAGCGCCATCGGGCAAACGACTTGCCTTCATGCCCGCCGTTCCGCAGATTACCGATGAGTTGTCGTCGGAACTCAACCGCACTGACGTTCTTCTTTTTGATGGAACCTTCTGGAGCAATGACGAATTGATCCGCATTCAAGGCAGCGGACAAACGGCGCGGCAAATGGGACACGTTCCCGTGTCATCTCCGACCGGAAGTCTGGCGCAGTTGGCGCATCTCAATCGTCCACGTAAAATCTATATACACATCAACAACACGAATCCCATGCTGAACGAGGATTCGCCCGAGTATCGCCAGGTGCGCGACGCAGGGTGGGAGATCGCGGAGGATGGATGGCAGTTCGAACTCTAGACGAAAAAGCAGACACGTTGCTGTCGTTCGACGAACTGCGCGCCGCGCTAAGAGCGGTTGGCGAGGAACGCTATCACCACAAGCATCCTTTCCACCTGATGATGCACGACGGACGACTCACGCGCGGCCAACTCCAAGCCTGGGCTTTGAACCGTTATTACTACCAGAGCATCATCCCAATCAAGGATTCCATCATCCTGTCGCGCGGTCCTGATCCGGCTTTCCGCCGCGCCTGGCGCAAGCGCGTCGTCGATCACGATGGCGACGCAAACTCTGAAGGCGGCATCAAACGATGGTTGAAGCTTGCCGAAGCCACAGGTTTGAACGCTGAGCAGGTTCAGGCGGGAACCGGAATTCTTCCCGCAACCAGATTCGCTGTGAATGAGTATCTGAATATCGTCCGCAATCGCAGCCTGCTGGAAGCCGTCGCATCGTCCCTGACGGAACTGTTCTCGCGCGACCTGATCTCGCTCCGCATGGAAAAGCTCCGCCAGCATTATCCGTGGCTCTCCGGAGGCCTGGATTATTTCCAGGCTCGCCTGACACAAGCTCCCGAAGATGCGAAGTTCGCTACTGAGTACGTGTACGAGAATGCGAAGACACGCGAGCAACAGGAGCTGGCGATTCAGGCCCTGCGCGACAAGTGCGATATCCTTTGGGCTCAACTCGACGCCTTGTACTTCGCCTATGTGCAGCCCGCTTGGCCTCCGCCTGGAACATTCCAGATCGAGGAGAAATAAGGATGTCACCGCCGACTGATGACAGCCGTCCGCGCCTCGCAACCGGAACGCGTTGGGCTGCGCCGACCACCGGTGGAACCGATGACAGCCGCATGATCCTTTTTCCCGAAGGCGCCATCAAGCTGCAGGGAACGGGACGCCATGTGCTGGAACGCTGCGATGGCCAGCTCACGTTCGCGGAGATTGTGACAGACTTGCAGAACGAGTTCGGCCGGACGGATCCGGAGAAGATCCGCACCGACATCAGCACATTTCTGGAACAGTTGCAAAAGAAACGAATCGTCGACTATTGAGTAATCGGCGCCGAAGGACGATTGCCATCGCCGAATTACTTAATTAACACAATTACTAAATGCATTTCTCCCCTCTCGCCCTCATTGCCGAAATCACGCATCGTTGCCCTTTGCATTGCGTTTACTGTTCCAACCCACTGGGGATGACCTCTGTAAGCAACGAGCTGGCAACTGAAGAATGGATCAGCGTCTTCCGCCAGGCCGGAAAGCTGGGAATGCTGCATGCGCACTTCACCGGTGGTGAACCGCTGGCGCGCACTGATCTCGTCGAACTGATCGCCTCTGCACGCGCGGCAGGACTGTACACCAATCTCATCACTTCCGGCATCGGATTGAACGAATCGCGCTTGCAGATGCTCGTCGAGGCCGGACTTGACCACATCCAGGTCAGCTTTCAGGACTCGCGGGAAGACGCTGCGAACTGGATCGCTGGAGCCAAAGCGCACGCGCACAAGATCGAACTGTCACGAGCGATCCGCAGGCATAAGATCGCTTTCACCGTAAATCTCGTAGTACACCGGCAGAATCTGGATCACCTCGAAGAGATGATCGCTTTTATCGAGCACCTCGAACCGGAACGCGTCGAGATTGCGCACACGCAATACTACGGCTGGGCGCTCAAGAACCGCGCCACGCTCATGCCCACTCGCGCGCAAGTCGAGAAGGCGGTTGCAATCATTGCCGAAGCCGAGAAGCGGCTAGCCGGACGCATCCGCATCGACTCCGTTGTCCCCGACTACTACGCCAGGTACCCCAAGGCCTGCATGGGAGGTTGGGGACGTAGATTGATGCTGGTCAACCCGTCCGGCAAAGTTTTACCATGTCACGCGGCGGAAGTACTGCCGGGATTGTCATTTGAGAATGTGCAAGAGAAATCACTGGAGTGGATCTGGCAGGAATCGGAATCATTCCGCAAATTCCGCGGCGAGGAGTGGATGCCAGAACCCTGCCGCAGTTGCGACCGTCGCCAGGAAGACTTTGGCGGATGCCGTTGTCAGGCTTTTCTGCTGACTGCCGACGATAAGGCAACGGATCCGGCATGCTCCCTTGCACCGGCGCATCATCTTGTGGAAACTGCAGTACTCCAGGCAAACTCCGAACCTCAGATAGCGGAGCCTGTCCCAGCATCATCGTTCGTGCAATTGCAGAAGCGAACTGAGACTCTGTGGAGTTATCGTACGAATCCAGAGTAGGTCTTCTGGACTATTCCACCGTAACGGATTTCGCCAGGTTCCTGGGTTGATCCACATCGCATCCACGGCGCACGGCGATGTGATACGCCAGCAATTGCAGAGGCACGATCTCCAGAATCGGTGACAGCTCCTCGGGTGCCGTCGGGATGTACAACACGTGGTCAGCAGATTCCTTGATCTCCTCGTCGCCCTCGGTCGCCAATGCGATCACTACTCCTGAGCGGGCTTTTACTTCCTTGAGGTTCGAAATCGTCTTCTCGTAGCGCAGGACGGCATCGGGATTGTTTACGTCACGCGTCGCAATGACCACCACGGGAAGATTCTCGTCTATCAATGCGTTTGGCCCGTGCTTCATCTCGCCTGCGGGATACCCCTCAGCGTGGATGTAAGAAATCTCTTTCAGCTTCAATGCGCCTTCAAGGGCGATCGGGTAGTGAATGCCACGGCCGAGAAACAGGAAGTCATGCACTTTCTGGTACTTCTTCGCCAGTTCGTCACAAGCTTCGTCGTGCGCGAGGATACTCTCAAGCTTCGCGGGAATGCGCGTCAGTTCGAGCATGGCGGCGCGAGATTTTTCCAGAGGCATCACACCCCGCAACTGCGCCAGGTACATGGCGAAGATATAGAGCGCCGTGAGTTGGCCCGTGAAAGCCTTGGTTGACGCAACTCCGATCTCCGGCCCGGCGTGCGTGTAAATCGTCCCCAACGCTTCGCGGGTAATCATGGATCCCACAACGTTGCAGATGGCGAGCGTCTTCGATCCCTTAGCCTTCGCTTCCCGCTGCGCCGCAATTGTGTCGGCAGTCTCGCCCGACTGGGAAATCACGAGCGTGATCGTATTGGGTTCGACGATGGGATTGCGGTAACGCCACTCGCTCGCGTAGTCGACCTCGACCGGCACACGCGCCAACGACTCGATCATGAACTTGCCGGCCTGACCAGCATGCCAACTGGTGCCGCACGCGATGATGTTGATCTTGCTGGCGGCACGGAAATCCGCCTCCGTGATCTGCATTTCGTCGAGGAATACCTGGCCGGTATCCTGCGAAACGCGGCCCAAGGTCGTTTCCCGGACTGTGTGTGGCTGCTCGTAGATTTCCTTAAGCATGAAATGCTTGAAGCCGCCTTTTTCCGCCTGAATCGGATCCCACGTAACGTGCTGCACCTGACGCACGACCGGCTTCCCATCGAAATCCGTGAGTTGCACACCGTCCGGCGTAACGACAGCCATGTCGCCGTCAGCGAGAAAGAAGATGTCGCGAGTGTGCTGCAGAAGCGCCGGAACATCAGAAGCAACGAAGTACTCATCGTTTCCAAGTCCGATGACCGCCGGCGGTCCATTGCGAGCCGCCACGATCTTGTTAGGATCGTCAGTAGAGATCACAGCCAATGCGAAGACACCCGACAACTCCTTCACGGTTCTACGCACGGCCTCTTCAAGCGAGTGACGATGACCATTGCCGGGCACGGAATATTTTTCGACGAGATGCGCGATGATCTCAGTATCGGTTTCCGTGGTGAACTTGTGGCCTTCCTCCATCAGCTTCTTTTTCAGGCTGAGGTAGTTCTCCACGATCCCGTTGTGCACCACCACAATCTTGCCGGTGCAGTCGCGGTGAGGATGTGCGTTCTCTTCCGTGGGGCGGCCGTGGGTGGCCCAGCGGGTGTGGCCGATACCGTACGTCCCATGCAGCGGCTTCTGGCGGATGGCTTCTTCCAGATTGCGCAACTTGCCTTCCGCGCGGCGAATATCAAGGCCATCTCCATTGCCCGATACCGCAATTCCGGCCGAATCGTAGCCGCGATATTCCAGCCGCCGCAAACCCTCAATAATGACCGGAACGACACTCTTCTTCCCGACATAGCCTACGATGCCGCACATGGTTTAACCTCTGTGACCTCTGCTTATTCAGCCAGGGAGAAACGAAACTCTTCGATGACGGGATTAGTCAGGACTTCGCGGGCGATCCGCTCGACTTCAGACTGAGCTTCTTCCCGACTCAGGCCACCATCCAGAGTGAGTTCAAAATATTTTCCTTGGCGGACGCCCTCCAGGCCTTTGTAGCCCATTTTCCTGAGCGCGCCATGAATCGTCTTTCCTTGGGGGTCGAGAACGCTCTTCTTAAGAGAGACATACACGTAGGCTGTCATAAACGCACTATTATACGTCACCCAGGAAAGATAGATCCGCCTAACGGGACTCGGTCGAAGCCAGTTTCTGCTCGAGATGGGCTAATTCTTTTTCGAGAAGTGCGCGATGCCGGGCACTCTGTGATTTCTCCATTTGCTGCAGCACTCTTTGACGCGCGAGGCGAAGTGTCTCGAGCTCTCGCACCCGGGCGGCCGCTTCCCGAGATAACTTCGGCCTAGCCTCCGAAGACCTCTGCATCGCTTCGGATTGTTGGGCTTCGACGGATTTGCTCTCCCAACCTCGTGCCATCTGCATACATTATAAAGCTCGAATCCATGCGTGCACTGTTTGCTCCGGTTCGCTATCGTTTGTGTATCTGCAGCTATAACTCGGTCTTAGCCGCTTTCTGATAACGAAACACGGAAGACTCAATTCGGTAACAGTTTGCTTCACTGGCTCAGACCTGTGACTCGTTACAAAGTTGGCATCGGTGTTCAAAGTACCATTGCAGTCTTGACAAAGCTGGCTATAATGCGACTGATCACATTGGAATGACTTTCCGCCTCTGAGGGGGAAGGCGGTTGTGGAGCTTTTTTCTGCAGCAAGCCCCTAGACCGCGTGGTATGCAATCCGGGCAAGGCTCTGTGCGACTGCCCGTTGCAAATCCCCATCACACCCAACAATACTGGCGAGCAAACCGCAGACACAGCTCCGCCGGCCGAGGTCCTCGATCATGATTGCTGATTGGAAGTCGGTCGCCGGGGACTCTCTTGTCTCCTCCGAGCCTCCTGGAGCTTTGGCCGATCCTGAGGAACTTGTCTCCGCTTTGTTCAAGTCGTCAAACGTCGGCGTCGGCATTCTCGACTCCAACCTTCGCTACGTGGCCGTCAATAAGGTCCTTGCCGGGATGAACGGAATCCCAGCACAAAACCACCTGGGAAAAACCGTGCGCGAGATACTTGGCGACGTTGGCGAACTCATGGAGAAGAGGCTCGCGCAAGTAATGGCGATGCGACAGGGATTGAAATTCGAGCTTTCCGGCCGGCTCCGCTCACACGGGGAAATCGTGCATCGGGTTGTTGACACGTTCCCGATCTCGAGCAGCCAAGGTTCGGTTACGCGGATCGGTGTGCTCGTCTACGAACTTACAGCGCCGAAAATGCTGGAAGAGTCTCTGCACCAACTCGAGGACGAGTTACACAGGGAAACCAAACGACTCCAGTTACTGATGGACGTAATTAGTCTGCTTTCCTCCAATTGGGATATCGCTCAGCTCTTTCCAAGAATATCGGCTCGCCTTCGACAGGTCATGCGCCAGGAGTTTGCCAGTTTTGCGCTGCACGACGCCGCAACCGGCTTGCTCGTGGATCAGGCCACCGACTTTCCCCTGAGTAAGGGACTGATGCCTGCCGTCCAGGTCAGCCCGAACGAAACACCGGCCGGGCTGTCGATGCAAGAGCGCAAGCCGATGATCTTCTCTAAGAACCAGCTACAGGGTTTCGATGATGAAGTGGCGAGAGGGTTCTTGGCCGAAGGTCTCCAATCTCTGTGCTGCGTGCCACTACTCCGGCCCAAGGGACCCATGGGAGTCGTGGTTCTAGGTAGCACGCGGCCGGATGCGTTCCGTATCGAAGATGTGGAACTGATGAACCAGGTCGCAAGCCAGCTGGCAGTAGCCATTGAGAACCATCGTACCGCGGCTGAAATCGAGCAATTGAAGCAGCGACTGGGCGAGGAACGAAAATACTTGCAGGGTGAAAGCCGACCCGAAGGGCAGTTTCCTGAGATCGTCGGAGATAGTGTGGCGCTCAAGCAAGCGCTCGACCAGGTAACGACCGTGGCGGTTAGTGAGGCAACCGTGTTGATCCTGGGCGAAACCGGTACCGGAAAGGAACTGGTTGCGCATGCCATCCATCGCATGAGCCGCCGCGGGGGCGGACCTTTCATCAAAGTGAATTGCGCTGCCATCCCAACCGGGCTGCTGGAAAGCGAACTGTTCGGGCACGAGAAAGGGGCTTTCACCGGGGCCATTAGCCGCAAGATCGGGCGGATTGAGTTAGCTGACGCGGGAACCCTATTTCTGGACGAAATTGGCGAGATTCCCGTCGAACTGCAGCCCAAGCTGTTGCGGGTGCTCCAGGATCAGGAGTTCGAACGCTTGGGAAGCACGCGAACAGTGAAGGTGAAGATAAGGGTCGTCGCTGCAACTAATAGGAATCTGACTCAGAGTGTTGCCAAACATGAATTCCGCAGCGACCTTTATTACCGGCTCAATGTTTTCCCTCTTAGCTTGCCCTCCTTGCGGGAGCGTCGTGAGGATATTCCTCTGCTGATCCGCCATTTCGTCCACAAGTTCGCCCGCCGGATGGATCGGTATATCGAAACCATTCCGAAGGAAACCATGAGAGCCCTCATACAATGGGATTGGCCGGGCAATGTTCGCGAGCTGGAGAACCTCATGGAACGCTCGGTGATCCTGAGCGAGGGCAGCGCGCTGCGGGTTCCAATCGCAGAGTTGCAGGCGAAGAGCTCGAGCCCAACCGAGGACGATGACCACACTCTCGATTCGGCCGAACGGCAGCACATCATCCGGGTGTTGCGGGAGACGCGAGGAACTCTCTCAGGAGCTCAAGGGGCCGCGCGCAGACTTGGCCTGAAAAGAACAACCCTGCAGTCCAAAATGCTGCGCTTAGGGATCAGCCGCAAAGACTATTCCGACCCCGGACGCAGATAAGATTCTAGATGCGCCTGACGCCTAATCGGCGCGTGCCGAAGACCCGGCAATCTTAGACTGGCTCACCCCACCATCCTATTTCGGAACTCGTTCCAAACACGGAAGTTGCAATCACGCCCCATAGTACCGATTCCGGAACAACATGTGCTTATGTATTAAGGTTTCTGCCTCTGGCCGGAGGTTGCGCGCTCTCAGCCAAAAGCAGAAACCAGTTATAGCGTTCCAGCCCCGGGGTGGCCAGAGCCGCCCGGGTGGAGTCATATCTTTGTTGCAACTAAATACTCTGCAGACACTTCCCGCCAGCGTTTCCGGCCGCACTACGGAATCCGTCGTTACGAGCGCGAGACCTCGCCGATGCCGGGGAAACTATTCTGAAATCCGCTGGACGGTCGTCGATGGCGCCCCCGGAAACACGGTTCCCGGCAGTGTGCCCGAAGTGAAACTCACGTCCCACCCCGAGGAGGTCGATCCTCTTTACCTGTTCGCCTGCCACCTCGAGTGGGAAAAGAATGAAGAGCCAGAGGCGGGATGGGAACTGATCGCGGCGGCTCAGAGCGCGCACAATGAAACGCGCTCGCATGCCCGCGCGCTGCTCTCCGGCTCGCGGCATCTGGGGGGAATCGGACCCTGCGAGGCAGTCTTTCCCAGGAAGCGTTCAGCCCGTGTGGAGGACGACGAAATGAAAGCACCCTACGGCCTTGAGATTATCGAAGACTGCGGCGAGTGTACTGAGATCGGGCGGAGACACTTCTGCCAATTCTCGCAGTCCGCGCTCGACTCATTAACCAACGTAAGTCACAAGAGCGTGCTCCCGGCGGGCGCCATCTTGTTCGTGGAAGGACAGACTCCGCGGGGCGTCTTCATCATTTGCTCGGGCAAGGTGAACCTTTCCACCACGTCGCGGGAAGGAAAAATTCTCATCCTGAAAACAGCGAATGCGGGCGAGGCGCTGGGACTGAGCGCCGCAGTTTCCGGAGTGAGCTACGAGACGACTGCGGAGACGGCAACTCCTTGCCACGTCGGCTTTGTGGATCGAAGGCACTTTGTCGAGTTGATGCAAAACCATCCCGAGATCGGCTTGCAGACAGCGCAGTGCCTTAGCCGTGACTATCAGTCCGCTTATCGCGACATTCACGACCTGGTGCTGACCCGGTCCTCAGCCGGGAAATTGGCAAGACTCTTGCTCTCGCAAATGCGGGCGTGCGAGGACCCGGAGGGTGACTGCAAGCCGACTCCGATGACCCACGAGGAAATGGCGATGCGCATTGGCGCCTCGCGGGAAACCGTCACCCGACTGATCAGTTCGCTGAGAAGAAAGCGGCTGATTCGTCTGGATGGACCGATGTTGGTAATCAAGGACCGCACGGCGATGGAGGCTTTGGCTGTATAGCCCTTCCCCAACACCGGAGGGTGACGATTCTCTCACCGCCGCCCTCCGGCCTTTTTGGAAAGGCGCAGATTTGAACAGTATGTATACGGGAACGTTGATCGTTGGACTGATGGAAACGGCAGAACGCGTGCGGCAGGCGGCAGGTTGGGCGCTGAAAGCACTTGAGTTCGAGAATCCCCATCACACGCAGGAGCGAGCCGAGCGAGGCAGATCGGCTTCAAAGTCCGAAGAGTTCGCGCAGCCGCTTGGTTTGGGCACGGCTGACCGGGATCTCGGTCTGCTTCTTGTCATCCATCCGCAACTGATACGAGCTCTTGAACCAGGGCACGACTTCCCGGATACGGTTGATGTTCACCAGGTACGAGCGGTGGGCCCGCCAGAAAACATTGGAGTCCAGACTGTCCAGCAACTCCTCGAGCGTCCGGCAGTTGGATTGTCCTTCCATGCCTGCTGCGCCCGCAGTCACGACTGTGATCACGCCGTCTTCGATCCAGGCGTAGCAAATGTCTTTCTGGTCCACAAGGAACATGCGCCCGGCGGCCTTGAGAAGGATCTTTGAGGCTGGCTGCTTCTGCGACTCCAGCATCCGCACCAGCGTTTCGAACTTTTCCCCCGGTGCAGTGTGGGCATCCTGCTGGGCACGGGCCTTCTGAATCGCCTGCGCCACTCGCTTCTTGTCGAATGGCTTCAGCAGGTAATCAACCGCATTCACCTCGAACGCTTTCACCGCATATTGATCGAACGCGGTTGCAAACACGATCTTGGGGAGTGGCACTTTCTTGTCAAGCAGTTTCTTGATCACCCCGAAGCCGTCGAGCCCCGGCATCTGCACATCGAGAAATACGAGGTCGGGGTTATGCTCCTTGATCAGACTGACTGCTTCCAGGCCGTTCTTGCCCTGAGCCACAACGTTGACATCGCCGGCGTTCTTCAGCAGATAGGCCAGTTCGTCGCGGGCAAGCTGCTCATCATCGACGATCACCGCGGATAGAGACATTGCGTATGGGGATTACCAACGCAAGTATAGTGTTCACTTTGGCACACCGCAATCAGAGGGAAGCGGCATGCGAAACTGCATGTCCCAAAGGCCGTTTTGCAGCACTGAGTTGAGATTTGCCCGCGAGTTAGCAATCCCGCGACGCCGGGAGGGCGCGAGGGTATGCCCTCCCATATCCGCTCAACCGTCGCATTCCCGAGTGTTGATTTCTGTCCTGTTTACGCGGCGCGGGCGATCCCTGCCGACTGGGTGAGCCAGCTTTCGAAACGCATCTCACCGAGTTGTGCGCCATTCCCCGGAAGCAGCGTTTTCTCGCTGACTTTCGCTCCGTCGTAACGTGCGTTTGGGTCAGCCACGACTTCGCGGGGATCTTTGAGCGAGGCCAGACGCCGCCGCACGAGTTCATCCACGCGATACTGTTCCGGACCTGCAATTTCGACGACGCCGTTTACCGGCTGCCCTACTGCAACCCTCGCTACGCCACTCGCAACATCGTCAGCAGCCATTGGCTGGAATAACACATGTGGTAAACGCACCTTGCCACCGACAACCGATATGTCGGCAAGACCCTTCAGGAACTCGAAGAACTGCGTTGCATGCACGATCGAGTAGGGGATGGAAGCTTCTTCGATCAATTTCTCTTGCGCAATCTTGGCCCGGAAGTAACCACTTTCGCCCAGCAACTGCGTCCCCACAACGGATAAGGCAACGTGATGTCCGACCCCTGCAGCCGCTTCATAGGTAAGGAGATTACGAGTTGATGTCTCAAAGAAGTTCATCACAGCTGCGTCGTCCCAGTCAGGAGAGTTGGATACGTCAACGGCCACCGAAGCACCTTTCAGCACGTCGGTCAGTCCCTCGCCCGTGAGAGTATTGACCCCGGTGTTAGGTGCTGCCGCGACTGCATCATGTCCCAGTTCACGTATCTTGTTGACGAGTTTTGATCCGATGAGCCCAGTACCACCGATTACTACGATTTTCATAGTTGTCTCCTTCATTCTTGACCGAAGCGCTTCGCAAGCATCGATCCTTTGCGTTCGCTAAGACAGCACTGTCTGCAGGTTTGCCAGTTTGTGAAATGATCTATGGCCCCGGGGCCACGCCCCGAATTAGTGGTTTGAAATGGGTTGTTCTCTGCCTGTACGAAGCTGCGCTCGGTTGACCGCAGCCATTGTCGAACACTTATTAAGCTTTTCGATGTCTGTCCACGCTAGAGCAAACGCCCTCCAGAAATCAATACGGCACATACTGTATCTGGGTTTGCAACCCATCGAACCGGAGGTCGGCCTGACTGGGACTTCATGCCTCGCGGGATTTTCACCTAACGCTCCTGCGGGAAAAACCCTTTGAATCACGTGCGGAACCGCACCACGCTAAGAACTGTACGCGCCAGATCGTCGGCAAATCGGAAGTAGTTCTCGGAACGGCCAATGCGCCTCGTCTCTGATTCTATGGAGACGGTTTGAAATGGATTACTCGGTTCTAGCCACTCAGTTACGAGCGAGGCTTCGAGAAATCCGAGGCGATCCACTTGGAAAGGAAAATACTCTTGTGCGGCTTGAATCCTAAATTCACATACAACCCCCGCGCGGTCTCGTTGCCTTCGACAACTTCAAGATGCAGAACGCGAATCCCGGACTCCCGGGCAGCGGCCTCTAAAAAGCCCATCGTCTTTCTGCCCCAGCCGCGGCCCCGATAATCCTCGCGAAGATAGAACTCGTCCACGAAGGCGTCGCGGCCAAGCCATTCCAGGCTGTAGCCGAAGCAGATCACCGCGTAGCCCACGGGAGTATCGTCATCGAGAATGACCCAGGCGCGACCAAGGTCGGCATTCTCGAGTAGCGCACGCAAAGCGGAGCGAGCCTTTTCGCGATCGTAGCCGTGACCGTCCAACGCGTAGTACTCCCGCATGAAATCCAGAAGGAGATCGATATCAGAGGGAAGCGCCAGCCGAAATCGCGGATCGGAAGCCATGGTGGATCAGACGACGTTTTCGAGAGCCATCGCCATCCCCATCCCGCCGCTGACGCACAGTGTGGCAAGACCTTTCTTCGTATTGCGTTTCAGCATCTCGTGCAGCAAGGTAACCGTGATGCGCGTACCCGTGCAGCCGATGGGATGACCGAGTGCGATCGCGCCTCCATTAACGTTGAGGCGGTCGCGATTCAGATTCAGCACGCGGTCGCACGCGAGAACCTGGGCAGCGAAAGCCTCGTTGAGCTCGACCAGGCCGAATTCATGCAGGCGCAGGCCATGCTTGTCTTCAAGTTTCTGGATCGCCGGAACCGGACCAATTCCCATGGTGCGCGGATCAACTCCCGCTGAACTTACCGCAATAATCCGCGCAAGCGGTTTGAGATTGTTCTGCTTCACGAAATATTCGCTGGCAATCACCATGGCAGCCGCGCCGTCGGTTATGCCTGACGAATTGCCGGCAGAGATAGTCCCGGTTTTCGAGAAGACCGGAGGCAACTTGGCGAGCTTCTCGAGGCTCGAGTCGGGAAACGGATGCTCGTCGCGCGCCAAGGTCGTGCTTCCCTTCTTGCTCTCGATCGTGACAGGAATGATCTCTGCATCAAAACGCCCCGCGGCGATCGCGCGGCCGGCGCGCGTTTGAGACGTGAGTGCGAATTCGTCCTGCTCTTCGCGCGTGATCTTGTATTGCTCAGCCAGAACCTCGGCGGTTTCGCCCATGACCATCTTGGCCAGGGGACAAAAGAATCCGTCGCGATACATGCCGTCGACAAGCTCCTGATTGCCGAGTCGATATCCCCAGCGCGCGCCATCGAGATAATAAGGAAGGCGCGACATGGACTCGGTTCCGCCGGCTAGAATGCAGCTTGACTCGCCAAGCAGAATCGCCTGATATGCGAGTGCAATCGACTTCATGCCCGATGCGCAGGCCTTGTTGACCGTGAACGCCGGAACTTCCTGCGGTATGCCACTGCGCACGGAAATCTGGCGCGCAGGATTCGGTCCACCTCCGGCCTGACGTCCGTTGCCGAAAATGGTCTCTTCGATCTGCTCCGGACGCACATTGGCGCGCTCCATCGCCGCCCTGGCGGCGACCACTCCCATGTCCGCCGCGGTCTGCGAGGCAAGGGAACCGCCGAATTTACCGATTGGAGTACGGACTGCGGAGAGGATATAGACGGCTTGCACGTGCTGCCTCCCGAACCCTTGAGTCTAGCAGGAGAACTATCGTGCGTGGAAAGTCGTCAGGCACGCGAAACTTTACCAGCAGGTATACCATCTACTGAATAGCACAATCTCCAACTGCCAGCTAACTTCTAGCTTTCACCAATCGCAAGGAGGCGCTCCATGTCATACGTTGATGTCGGAAAAGAGAATTCCACTTCCATCCATCTCTATTACGAAGACCATGGTTCCGGACAGCCTGTGGTACTGATTCACGGCTATCCGCTCAGCAGTGCGTCGTGGGAAAAACAGGTTCCCGTGCTGCTCGAGGCTGGATATCGCGTGATCGCGTACGATCGGCGCGGGTTTGGCAAATCGAGCCAGCCGACAACGGGATACAACTACGACACCTTCGCGGAGGATCTGCATCACCTGATCGGACACCTGAAGCTAAAGGACTTCGTTCTCGTCGGTTTCTCGATGGGCGGCGGCGAAGTGGCTCGCTACGTCGGAAAGTACGGGTCGAAGCATGTCAGCAGGACGGTGATCATGGGCGGAGTTCCTCCGTATCTGCTCAAGACGGTGGACAATGAGGAGGGCGTTGACGGATCGGTATTCGAGGGCATCAAGAAGGCGGTCGCTGCCGATCGCTACGCGTTCTTCACCGAGTTTTTCAAGAACTTCTACAACACCGACGTTCACCTGGGAAAGCGCGTGAGCGAGCAGGCGATTCAAGCGAGCTGGAACACCGCGGCAATCGCTTCTGCGCACGCGAGCCTGGCCTGCGTTCCAACGTGGCATGAAGACTTCCGCAACGATGTGGCGAAGATCGACGTGCCGACGCTGGTGATTCACGGCGACTCAGACCGGATCGTTCCGTTTGCATCGGCTGGACAACGAACGGCAAAGCTGATCAAAGGCGCAGAATTGGTCGTGATCAAGGATGGTCCGCATAACGTCGCGTGGACACACGCGGAAGAAGTGAATGCGGCACTCGTGAAGTTCCTGGGAAAGAAATCAGTGCTGGCGGATCATTCGAGAGAAGAGGCCGTCGCATAACTCTCCAGTCCGTCATCCTGAGGAGCGTTTTCGCAACGAAGGTCCTTTGCACTTTGCCGGCAGCGTCGATGCTGTCGGCAGTTGCAAGGGTCCCCTTCGACAAGCTCAGGGCAGACTCTTCGCCTGCAAAGAACGCAGGCCTCAGGATGACAACTCCACAAAATATGGATGCGAGCTTGAGAGAAGCAGCGAAAACTAAGTTCCATTCGGGAATCGGTGCAGTTCGGGGTCCCCCCCGGTCCAGTGCAAGTCGCCCGTTGTTTTCTTCGGCTTAGCTGTCATGACGTTATCGTATACCCCACGCCGTCATGACGATGTGTTCCCGCAGGAACACAAAAGCTAGCGATGAACCTTGTCGAACGACGCATTCTGACCGCCGCGGTGCAGGTTCACAGGAAATCCTCAGTTCGAACTGAGCTTGTCTATGATGCGCTTTCGACGCACCCGGTAATACCATCTCAACCTTTGTGTTTTTGTGTCCTTCGTTGCTCGCTGCGGTGACAAATTGTTCTGCAGAGCGTCTGTTCCCTTGTGATCCTAGGGGAACCATGACACTCTTCCCCTCGCATTACAAAGGTGGATATGGATACAGCCAAACCTGAGTTTCTGCGCGGCACGCTCGATGTTCTCATCCTGAAATCCCTGGTCTGGGGGCCGCTTCACGGCTATGCTGTCACAAACTTCATTCGGCAGCAGAGCGACGACGCTTTTCTCGTGGAAGAGGGCACGCTGTACCCGGCGCTCTGGCGCCTTGAGAGTAAGGGTCTGCTCTCCTCCGAGTGGGGACTTTCAGAGAACAACCGCAAAGCAAAATTCTACAGTCTCACGTCTGAGGGCCGCCGGCGTCTACGTCAAGAGATCAAGACCTGGCAGGCTTACGCTGCGGCAGTTGCCAAAGTCCTGGCGGCAACCCAATTGCCCGAACCCGAGGAGGCCTGATGTCCAACACGCCGTTCTGGCGCCGCTACGCCCGCTTTATCGGTCCTGACCCGGCGGCCGATGTGAAGGATGAACTTGGCTTCCATCTCGATGCCAAGACCGACGACCTGATCCGGCAAGGCTGGCAACCTGAAGCTGCGCGCAAAGAAGCGGAGCAGCAATTCGGCGATCTTCGTGCAGTCGAACGCATGGGTCAACGGATCGGTCAGAGGACGGAACGGCGCCGGCGGCTCTCTGATTATGCGAACGACCTGCTGCATGACGCGCGGTACACCCTCCGCACTCTCGGCCGTGATCCCGGGTTCGCGGCAGTCTCTCTGCTGATTCTCACGCTGGCGATTGGCGCCAATGTCGCTGTCTTCAGCGTCGTCAACACAATCCTTCTGCGGCCGCTGCCATTCCCGCGCGCGAACGAACTGGTGTGGATCGCGCCACCGCCATCCGAGTGCGGATGGTCTTGCGCCACATATTCCGCCGACGCCTACGAAGAATTTCGCGCCGCTAGCCGTGCCTATCAAGATGTCACCGGATACGAGGCGTTCACCACTCCTGAGAATTTCCGCCTCACCGGGCTTGGTGAGCCAGTGCCTGCGACCGGCATTGAAGTCATCGGAAATTTCTTTCAGGTTCTCGGCGTTCAGCCGGCCATGGGACGCCTCTTCACGGCGGAAGAGGCGCGCGGACCGGTTATCCCCAATTCGACGGGAACCCCGGTCGCGCTGCTTGCGAATGCCTATTGGAAACGGCAATTCCATTCCGACCGAGCCGTAGTCGGGAAAGCCATCGAATTGAACGGCGCACCCGTCACAGTTGTCGGCGTCTTGCCTGAGAGCTTCGATTATGGTGCGGTGTTTGCTCCGGGAGCGAGAGCCGATCTTTTTGTTCCGCTCAGCCTCGACACTGAGCGAATGTGGGGAAACATTGTGACTCTGATCGGCCGTCTCAAGCCAGGCGTCAGCGTCGCCCAGGCACTCGATGATGCCAACCGCGTCACTCCAGATATGTATTTCAATCTGAAGTATCCCCAGAGCAAAGGTCGCTACAAGGGCGACCTCGTTCCCGTGCCGTTAAAGGATTATGTCACCGGCAAACTCCGTCGCTCCCTGATCGCGCTCTGGCTGGCGGTGGGCACAATTCTTTTGATCGCCGGCGTGAATCTCTCAAACTTGCTGCTGGCGCGATCGGCGGCGCGCGCGAAAGAATTTGCAACACGCGGCGCTTTAGGAGCGAGCCGTGGACGCATCATCCGTCAACTCCTGATGGAAAGCCTTCTGCTATCTGGTGCAGGAGCAGTCCTCGGGCTTGGACTGGCGTTTGCCGTCATCCGCTGGCTTGCGCACCAGGGATCGTTGGCTCTCCCGCTCCTCAACTCTCTCCGCATCGACAGCCAGGCGGTCGGATGGACGGTTCTCGTGGCCCTCCTCACCGCGATGATCTTCGGACTGCTTCCCGGCCTGCGCATGGCCAGTGGCAACCTGCAAGAATTGCTCAAGGACTCCGGCGCCGGAGCCGGCCTGGGCCGCAAGCACGAGCGTATCCGCGCCGCTCTTGTCATCTCGGAAATCGCGCTGGCCTGCGTACTGCTGGTGAGCGCTGGACTGTTGCTACGCAGCTTCGCCAAAGTCCTTGAGGTTGATCTCGGCTTCGAGCCCGATCATGCCTCGTCAATGAATGTGGAATACGACGAAAGCGCTCCCACGGATGAGGCCAGATTGCTCAAGCGGACTGCGATCTTTCAAGAAGTTCTGGCTCGTGTTTCCGCGATTCCCGGAGTGCAGGCCGCAGGCATCTCGGATTACCTTCCGCTTGGGCCGAATCGCTCCTGGGATACGCCCGTGCCCAAAGGAAAAGTGTTCGTTCCGGGTGAATTGGCCGAGCCGCTCGTGTATGTTGTCACACCGGGATTCATTCGCGCCATGGGAATCGGTTTACAGGGACGTGACTTCACCTGGGCCGATGGTCCGAAGAGCGAACGCGTCATCATTATTAATGCATCGATGGCCCGGCGCTTTTGGCCCGGCGAAGATCCGGTCGGGAAGATTCTGATGCGAGGCGATGAACAAGATCGCGTCGTCGGCGTGGTCGATGACGTTCATGAAGAAAGCCTCGAGAGCAGCCTGGGCGCGCAGGTCTATTATCCCTGCACACAGCAAGGACCTTCCCGCGCGCAACTCGTGGTACGCAGCAGCTTGCCGCCCTCGGTACTGGCCCCGACCTTGCTTCGCGCATTGCGTGAATTGAACCCGAATCAATCGGCCTCGGAGTTCCGCCCTGTCCAGACGATCGTCGATCGCGCGGTCTCGCCGCGGCGCTTCTTCATGCTCCTCGTGGCCGCATTTGCCGGACTCGGATTACTGTTGGCGACGCTCGGCATCTACGGCGTGATCTCCTATTCCGTGACGCGTCAGAGACCGGAGATTGGGGTTCGTATGGCCCTGGGGGCTACCGCCGGACGTGTGCAGCGACAGGTTTTGGGCAACACACTGCGGCTCGCGCTGGCTGGCATCGTGATAGGTACTCTGATCGCATTCATAGTCGCGAGAGCGATTGCTTCCCTGTTGTTCGCGACGTCGCCGTGGGATTTCCCCAGCTATCTCGGAATGGCTCTGGCACTGCTGGTGGTTGCAGTCGTGTCGGGCTACGTCCCGGCGCGTCGGGCTTCGTCGATCAACCCAATGGAGGCGTTACGGAATAATTGAGCCGCTTGGGCCGAGGCCGCAGAAAACCTACTTCGATGAAAGCCACGCTGCCGAAATCAAGCCCAATGTAATCACGAGTGAGAAAACGAAGGGCAGGACAAAGAGGTATCTCCAGCTCAAGACGGTGATAGCGGCATAGCAGAGGGCGAATGACCACGCAGTGCCGCGCATGCTCGCCAACGCCTCTGCCGAAAGGCTACCGAGCTGCCAGGCTAGTGCCGCCGAGAATAGAAAAAACACTCCAACCGAAAACCCGGCAGCCAGAAAAAGGTCCCAATAGGTGCGGCTGAATCCTCCAACGGAAAAGTGAATCGACCGCATGGAGCCAAGAAGCGCATCGACACCCCATCTAGGATCGGCCTGCCGAAATCCAAACGTGTGGGCCGCAGCAAAGAGCAGTAGAAGGACAGCAGCAGTTCGATAGATTATTCGAGCTTTCATGTCTTGCCTCCAAAGAGTAGCAGTGCTCACTCCTGTGCCCGTCGAGCAAATTCCCGCCACCGCATCATCCGCCTGGCCGTCTGCCCTTGCCTTTCCGGCTAAGCTCCTGCATAATAATAGTTTGTCTTGACCTCGCCGGACTCTTCCGGAACAAGGATATACGTCTCGTGTTAATGATTCGACTGGCGCGCACGGGTGCGCGCAAACAACCGCAGTATCGCATTGTGGTGATTGAGAAAGCGCGGGCGCGCAATGGCCGTCCGGTGGAAGTGGTGGGGACCTATAATCCCCGCACCAATCCGGCCAGCATCGAAATGAAGCGCGACCGGGTGGATTACTGGGTGTCAAAGGGCGCGCAGATGTCGGAGCGGGTAAACAAGCTGTACGCAAAGGCCCCAGCCGCCGAGCCGGCTCCCGCCGCTTAGGATCGTCCGCGGATTTCCGAGTTCAAATCTCGTTTCCACAGTGAGAATTTATGCCTGAGCCGTCTGGAAACATTTGTGCGCTCATTGAGCTGATCGCGAAAGAACTGGTCGACTCGCCGGATGAGGTCTTCGTGGAGAAGTTCGACGATGACGTCATCGAATTAGAAGTGGCCGAGAACGACGTGGGTAAGGTAATCGGACGCCAGGGCCGCACGGCTCGGGCTCTACGAGCCCTGCTGAACGCGGCCGGACATCGTGCACACAAGCGGTATCAGCTTGAGATCATCGAGTAGTTAGGGATTTGGGATGGGCACGGCTTCAACCGTGCCGTTAGGGCCAGCACAATTGGGGCTTTTCGCCCCTGAGGGAAATGAGCCCGGAGTCGACTAGCAGCTTCATCACTTTGGCCCGCGTCGTGAAAACGCAGGGCCGGATCGGTGAAGTCGCAGTCGAGGTTCACAGCAATGCTCCGGATCGATTTTCTGTAGGCATGAAGCTGTCGGCGATCGACAAGGCTGGCCAGTCGCGACGCGAAGTTGAGATCGAAGATCTGTGGCCGCACAAGGGCCTGCTGGTTCTGAAGTTCGCGGGAATTGATTCGATTTCAGACGCCGAGGCGCTGATCGGATCAGAGTTGCAGGTGCCGTGGGCTGAGCGGGCGCAACTTGAAGAAGGCTGGAGTTACGTTAGCGACCTGGTCGGCTGCGAAGTTTTCGACCAGGGTCAGCGCGTCGGCCGGATCGAAGACGTGCAGTTCGGAGCCGGCGAAGCGCCACTTTTGATCGTAGCCGGCGCAGACGGCAAAAAGTATGACCTGCCGTTCGCCGAAGCATACGTGGAAGGCGTGGATCTGGGCGGGAAGCAGCTTCGTATGAGGCTCCCCGAGGGTATGTTGGAGATCAACGCGCCGCTGACGCCGGAAGAGAAAAAACAGCACAGGCTGGGAAAGAAGTAAAAACGTGTTTCCCCTGTGTCCTCCGCGTCCTCTGTGGCGAAGGTTTCAGGTTCGCAAAATGAAGGCCGACATCGTCACGATTTTTCCGGACTTCTTTCGCGGGCCTCTGGATTACGGAATCACGCGCCGGGCCGCGGAAATGGGCCTGGTGGAAATCAAAGTCCACGATTTGCGGGAGTTCACGCACGACCGGCACCGCACCGTGGACGACCGCCCATTCGGCGGCGGCGAAGGCATGGTCCTGAAGCCGGAACCGATCTTTGATTGTTTGGAGCGGATGCAGCTGGCTCGGCGCGAGGAGCGTTTATCCGGCACGGCGAAAGAAAGCGTTATCGTGCTTTCCGCGCAAGGACAGCGGTTCACGCAGAAGATCGCGTCGGAGTTGGCGCAGCTCGATCGCCTCGTGCTGATCTGCGGACGCTACGAAGGCGTGGATGAGCGAGTGAGCGAGTTTCTTGCGGATCGCGAGCTTTCCATCGGCGACTACGTCTTGAGCGGCGGTGAGTTGGGCGCGGCGGTCATCCTCGAAGCTGTGACGCGCTTGCTGCCCGGAGCTGTCGGCAACGAGGCATCGACCCGGCAGGAGTCGTTTACCTCCGCGGGGAGCGCCGGGGACACCGAGGGTCCGGATTCAACCTGCGGCTCGGGCGGATTGCTGGATTATCCGCATTACACGCGTCCGGCGGAGTTTCGCGGCATGACGGTTCCGGAAGTGCTGATTAACGGCAACCATCTGGAAATCCGGCGGTGGCGGCGCGAACAGGCATTAAGAAAGACGCTGAGAAACCGGCCTGATCTGATGGAAGAAGTTGAGCTGAGCCAGGAAGACAAAAATATTCTGGAACGAATTAACGGCTAGTCTGAGCGACAGGAGAATTAGATAAGGTCCTTCGATTCGCTCAGGATGAAAAAGTTGAAGTTGGAATTTAACAAAGGGTAATCACATGTCAAACCTAATCATCGAAAAACTGCTTGCGAAAACCCAGCGCAATGACATTCCGGCATTTCGCCCCGGCGACACGGTGCGTGTCCATGTGAAGATTAAAGAAGGCGACAAGGAACGCGTGCAGGCCTTCGAAGGTGTCGTGATCAAGCGTGACAATGGCCCGCAGGCCAGCTTCACTGTGCGCAAGATCAGCTTCGGTCAGGGCGTCGAGCGTATTTTCCCCATCAACTCGAAGGTCATCGACAAGATCGATCTTGTGCGCTCCTCGAAGGTTCGCCGCGCGCGGCTCTTCTACCTGCGCGGACTGCGCGGGAAGGCTGCACGGCTGCGCGACGTCGAGAAGACCACACAGTCGTAACCTCGCTCCGGAGATCGCATCCCACCCTTCGGACATTGCGAGGGGTGGGTCAGCAGTCTGAGTGCGAGCGGCCTTATCAAGCTCCCGCAGATACGGGCTCGAGTTGGGAGAATCCGCCTGACTTGTTCTTCTTACTCTGCTCAGCCTCGAATTCCTTCTGGGTTCCCACGAAGAATTCTATTTTGCCACCTACGGCAATTCCGTCACCCGTAGTAAAGACTCTCTGTGAATAGCCCCAGACCCCGCCTTGGGCGCCGTTTTTGAACGCAACGTCCGGCTCGTCAAGCAGCGTGGAAGTCTGCAGCTTCCCCGAGTTCGGAATCGTAAGAACGTAGGTTTGCGCGTCCTGGGGCAGAGGAGAGGCGCCCCGGACGCCCATCTCGAGAACGAAGTTGCCGCTAAAACCCGCCGGAATTTCTATAACCATATGTGGCTTCGCGTCTCTCTTCGAGCAAGCCATCGCGACAAGAATGGAAATCATGAGCACATACAAAAATGAATAGTTATGGCTCACCTGTTCACCTCTTGCACCGGAGTCGGTAAGCTCTCAGATGGTTGCACGACTCTTGAGCGAGCCGGCGCCTGCGCTACGATTTCAGTTCCGCTGGGGCTCGATTTAATCTGGAACTGCCCTCCTATCTCGCGAAGCCGCTCCGTCATTCCGGCCAACCCCACTCCGCCCATTCCGTTCACTTTCACGCTCTGTAGCACATCCGGTGAAATACCTTTTCCGTAATCTCGAACCGTAAGAGTGATTTGATTCCCATCTGTAGCCAAGGCCACATCGACATGGTCCGCTCCCGAGTGCCGGTGGACATTGGTAAGACTCTCCTGCAGCGCACGGAATAATACCAGCTCAACAGAATCCTCATAACGCAGCCCGTTATCGGGCACGTGAAGATCCACCTGAATGCGGCTGCGGTTGGCGAATCCTTCGACGAACCAGCGAATGGCAGAATTCAGGCCGACTTCGTCGAGCAGCGGAGGGTGAAGAAGATGAGATATGGTGCGGGTCTCAGCCATCGCATCGTCGGACAGTTTCAGGCAGTCCGCTACGATCGGGTCAGCCGGCAGACGGTGTTGAAGAATAGAAAGTCCCATTTTCATGGCGGCGAGATGCTGTCCCACAGAATCATGGAGTTCGCGTGCGAACCTTCGGCGCTCTTCGTCCTGAAGATTCAGCAAGCGGGCACTCAGGTTGCGTTGCGCCGCTTCTGCGCGCGATCGCTCGCTGACCTGCTCCATGATCATCTGATGGTGAATTAGGAAAAAGACCAAAGCCAGGAACAAGCCGGTAAGCAGGACACCCGTGATCACCGAAAAGGAGACGACTTCGCGGCTCTGCCGCTCCGAGAGAAGCCGCTGCTCTTCTTCTTCCATGACACTGACCGCAGCTTCGGTGGAGTCTGCCACCGCCAGTAGTTCGTGGTTGATCAGGGCCTGAGAGTCAGCGTTCATCTTTCCAGATCGCTTCCCCTCGATGGACTGCTCCATCAATGCCAGACGCCGGTCAGTAATCTGAGAGAGGTTTTCCCAGTTTGCCTGTTGCGTCACATTGTCTGCGGTCAGACGCCGGATGTCTGTCAGAGCGTGACGAACGTTGACCGCGCCTTCAGCCTGCAGTGATAGAAAGGACGGATCCCCGGAATCTATATACTGCGCTCGTAGTCGACCGGCGCGAGAGAAGGCGGTGGAGAAATGATCGAGTGCGTGCTGCACATCGAGAGTATGGCGCACCCATCGCTGGGTGGTTTGAAGTCGCGAAAACGAAAAGTACGCACCACAAGTCGTCAGCAGAAGAAAGGTTACTGCCGCGGCAAGAACGGTGTTGGCTTTCCCAGTCGAGGACATGCAGGGCTGGCGTGCGTTCGCTTATTGTACCTTGAACCTTTTTCCCGCTATGAAGGGATAGACTCCCATTTTCAGCAAGGTGGCGAGAGGTTGGAATTGGGCAGTGCCCTCCTCGCAGCAAGTAATATTTGGGAAGCAGCCCGATATCCGCTCGCGATCGCGCCGTGCACTGTTCCGTTGTGCCCGGTCGTGTCCGTTGCCTCGCCCGCAAAGAAGAGGGTATTTTCGATCGGCTCGGCCAAAGCCTGCTGTGCCCCACTAGCTCCGACTTTGCCGTAGCTATAGGCGCCCATCGAAAACGGATCCGTTTGCCAGTCGTGAAAGTAGGCGCCTTCCAACATCACATCCAGTTCGGATCGACTCACGCGCAACAATGTACTGAGAGCCTGCAGGCAGCGATCCTCGACAAACGATCGGCTCTGTTCTGAGAGACGTTCGCCGGCGCGGAAGGGCGCCCACCCCGTGATAATGGGCCACTTTTCCGGATGTGCAGTCCACCACGTGGGAAACCAGTCATCCTGACTGAAAAGAAAACTCATGTCAGAAAGCGACTTTCCTGCGCCGGGTGGTTTCACTGCCTCCCAAAAGCGTTCGCGAAAACACAATGTAACCCGGATGACCTTGCCCATTTCGAGTTTGTCGAGAGCATTTTTCTTCTGAGCAGGCAGTTCGGGGACGAACTCAATCACGCCCGGTTTCCCGGCCGCTGCTTTTAGAAGAGAAAGCGGTAAGGTGATCAACACTCGTGCGGCTTCGAGAGTCGATTCGCCTTTCGGATCGGTAACCGTGAGTTCCACATTGCCCGCACGCCAGCCTAGCCGCCGGATCACCGTGGAAAGCTGCACGCTGATGTTGTACGTCCGCAACTGTTGCTGGAAAACATCGAGCAGGTCTTTATATCCATGGCGCGCTCGGAACGCGCGGTCTCCCTCGATCTTCTGCTCGGCGCGCATTCCCTTCACCAGCCAGTGAACTCCGACCAGTGCTGGGTCGGCTGCATTAAACCCGGACACGTACCCTAGCGCCCGTTGCTTCGCGAGCCGGTTGGCTTGCGTTTTCGGAGATCGGCAACAGCGGTCGAGAAAATCAGCGAACGACTCATCCCGTCGTCGATCGTCCATCTTCTCGAGAATGTTGTCGATGTCCTCCCAAAATCCGCATGAAGTCAACTGGCCATCCTCGACGCACCAGGCATCGCCCTCCACCTCGGTGATCTCGGCGTTTGCCTTGCGGAGAAGCTGCCAGAGTTCCGGAGGTTTACCGTGGATGAATTCGGCGCCAAACTCAATGGGACATCCACATCCTGGATCGATGTGCGTGAGCACGCGCCCGCCAATGCGATCACGGGCTTCCACAATATGGACGCCGAAACCGGCGCGACCCAATTGGCATGCCGCTGCCAATCCTGCCACTCCGGCGCCGATGACGATCACAGCCGGATTCGAATTCATCAGACTTGCGAGGAAAGAGGCAGATTGCGGCTCCCCTGAAACATTGCTACGCCGCCTTCTTCCTTGGCACTTTAGCACCTTTCCTCCGCGCTTCGGAAAGCCCAATCGCGATGGCTTGCTTGCGGCTCTTCACCTTGCCGGCCTTGCCACCCCGACCCGAGCGCAAGGTCCCGCTCTTCTTTCGACGCATGGCGCTCTCGACGCTCCTGCTTGCCGCCTTGCCGTACCTCCGACCAGGCGATTTTCTGTGACCCGATGACTTCTTTGTTCGAGGCATGCATTCCTCCCTGGGAATTAGAGAAAGCCTGCTACGTACAAGGTTGTCAGTTTTAAAGAGGATGTCTGGCGATCACTTAAATTCGCGCTCTGCCGCTGATCAGCCCTTAGAAACCCCACAGCAGTGAGAACGTCGCATTGTCGGCGTGGAAATAGCGGGGGTCAGTCGGACCAACAGATGATTTCTCTCCGTACTGGGAATAGTTCCAACTGCCCTTCCACGAGATATGATGCCCGATATCGACAACGACATCTGCCAGAGGCTGGTTTGGTTTCTTCGGCGCGGTAACCACTGTGAGCGTGCTGATGGGATGATTGCCACAATATCCAGGGACACAACGATGCTTCGCGGGTTGGCCGGAGTTCCAATGGCCGGATGCAAGGAAACTGCCTGACCGGTTCGACGAGCGGAAACCGGAAAACGGTCAGAAAAACTTTGTGCTAGGACGCCTCACAAACGACGATCTCAACTGTCTGGCCATCATCCTATCCCCAGATTGTGGTGCATTCCACTCGAAACCGGGCTTTTTCAACAGCCACGCCTGTCGTTACATGTGAGACCCTCTCTGTAAGGCAAGTCCATGAACTCCCACTCAAACTTTGGTGAGTTCGGGGATACTAGATGCGAAGCTTTCGTGCTCAGTACGGGCGATGATCTCGTTTTGTAAGGCACGGGTCAGATCGCAGAAGTAATCACTATATCCTGCGACGCGTACGATGAGATCGCGATACTTCTCAGGCTCCGCCTGTGCCGCTCGCAGGGTCGCAGCGGTGACCACATTGAACTGGATGTGATGTCCGTCCAAGCGGAAGTACGAGCGGACTAACTGTGCGATCTTGTTCAGCCCGTTCTCCTCTTTCAATAATTGAGGCGTGAACTTCTGGTTGAGAAGAGTTCCTCCGGTCCGCAGGTGATCCATCTTGGCGGCTGACTTGATGACTGCCGTCGGGCCGTGCCGGTCGGCGCCCTGTACAGGAGAAATCCCGTCGGAAAGGGGCTCGCCAGCTTTGCGCCCGTCTGGAGTGGCTCCCGTCATCGATCCGAAATACACATGGCAAGTCGTTGAGAGGTAATTAACTCGGTAATAGCCGCCCTTGGTGTTCCGTCGCCCATTCACCTCGTCGAAAAACGCATTAAATACATCCTGCAAAATGCCGTCGGCATAATCGTCATCATTCCCGAACTTGGGTGTGCGGTTCAACAAGAGCAATCGCGTTTTTTCGTGTCCCTCAAAGTCGTGAGCGATAGCCTCGAGCAAGTCATCGAGCATCACGGTCTGGCGATCAAAGACGTGATACTTGATCGCAGCAAGGCTGTCGGTACAGGTGGCCGGAGCGACTCCCATGATGTAGGTGGTGTTGTAGCGCGGGCCGCCGTTGTTATAGTCCTTCCCCTTCGCGATGCAGTCCTCGATGAGAATGGAAAGGAAGGGCGCGGGCATGTATTCCGCATAAAGCCGTTCAATGACATTGTTGCCCCGCACCTTGACATCGACAAAATGGTGCAACTGCTTACGAAACGCGTCAAACAGCTGCTGGTAAGAAGAGAAATCACGAGCTGCCCCAGTTTCTATTCCGATCTTCTTTCCGGTGATTGGATCTACTCCATTATTCAGCGTGACTTCGAGCACCTTGGGCAGGTTGAAGTAGCCCGTCAGGATGTAGGCTTCCTTCCCGAAAGCGCCGGTTTCCACGCAGCCGGAGATTCCTCCGCAACGCGCGTCTTCGATGTCCTTGCCCTGCCTGAGCAGCTCCTCAACCACCACATCAGCATTGAAGATCGAGGGTTGACCCCAACCCTGTCGAACGATCTCCAATCCGCGTTTCAGAAAGGCATCGGGATTCTTCTTGCTCAGCTGGAGGTTCGAAGAGGGTTGCAGCAAGTGCATCTCGTCGATCACCTCGAGAATGAGGTAGCTGACCTCGTTCACTCCGTCCGATCCGTCGCGCTTCAGTCCACCATTGTTGATGTTCGCGAAATCAGTGTAGGTGCCGCTCTCGGCCGCGGTTACTCCTACCTTCGGAGGCGCGGGCTGGTTGTTGAACTTGATCCACAAGCATTCGAGCAGCTCTTTCGCTTCCTCTCGGGTAAGCGTGCCTTCTTCCATACCCTTGCGATAAAAGGGATAGAGGTGCTGATCAAAGCGTCCGGGGCAGAAGGAGTCCCAGGTATTCAACTCCGTGACCACGCCCATATGCGTGAACCAGTACGCCTGTAGCGCCTCCCAGAAATCGCGCGGCGCATGAGCCGGTACATGGCGGCAAACCTCTGCGATCTTCAGCAATTCCGACTTGCGGGCGGGATCCGTCGTCCCTTCCGCCAGTTCTTCCGCCTTTTCGGCATGGCGTTCGGCAAAGCGAATCACCGCATCAGCAGCAATCGCCATGGCTCGCAGCTCGTCGCGTTTGTCGCAGGCATCGGGATCATTGAGATAATCCAGGTGGGACAAGGCATGGTCGATGTCGGTTTTTAGGTCGAGCAGACCCCTGCGATAAATAACATCCCCCAGCACGGTGTGTCCGGGTGCCCTCTGCTCCATAAATTCAGTAAAGATGCCAGCCTCGTATGCGGCTTTCCATTCCGGGCTCATATCCTCGAAGATGAGGTCCCGCATGGACCGGCGCCGCCAATAGGGAATCACTTCGTTTTTCTGGATCTGCCGCGCCTGCTCATGTACGGCATAGGAAGTCTTCTCACGCGAGTTGAGGACATCCAGATCTTCCATGGTGTGACAGCACAGTTCGGGAAAAGTTGGAGTGCCCTTCGGCGCTGGGCCACGCTCACCCACGATGAGATCGTCCGGCCCTAAATAGATCTGCTTCTGTTCCATCAAGTATTGAAAAGCTCGGGCGCGGCGTATTGGTACGGATGGAGTCCTGTCACTACGGTAGAACTCCGTGAGGAGAGCCGCACGCTCCATCGATACCCAGGGTTTGGTCTCGAGTGTTACCTGGCGCAATCTAGCCACACGTTCATTCATGACTAACCTCCAATCTGTACATGAAACCCTTCGCGGCCGAAACGCGCGGCGATGACTTGCATGTGCTCTAACGTGGGAGGAACCACATCTTCCATCCGGTACGTCAGATTCAGCCTCGAATACTTGCCACTTGCAATCCGGTGGTAAGGGAGAAGGTCGATATTCCTGAGCCTGAGTGACGACAGGAGGCCGGAAACAGCAGTGAGATTATCTTCGTCGTCGTTCACTCCAGGAATCACGGGTATTCGGATGATCACGGCATTCCCATATTCCGCAAGCAGTCTCAAGCTGGCCAATATCCGGTCATTCCTGACGCCTGTGAACTGCTGATGCTTCTTCGGATCCACGAGCTTGAGGTCGAAAAGAAACAGGTCGACATTCCGGCTGATTCGAGCGACGGCGTTCAATTCCCCGAAGCCGCAGGTATCGAGGGCAGTATGGATCCGCTGTGCGCGCAAGGCCACAAGCAACGCCTCGACGAACTCTGTCTGCATCAGGGGCTCGCCCCCGGAAATGGTCACGCCCCCTCCGGACTCATCAAAAAAAATTTGGTCCTTCACAACTTCTTCCAAAACGTCCGAGGGAGACATCCAGCGGCCGACAACTTCTTGTGCCCCCGTCGAACAGGCATCGACGCAACGGCTGTGCAGTCGGCACAAATGGGGATCGCGGACGACGCAATCGTCCAATACCAGCGAGCCTTCGGGACAGGCACGGACGCAGTCGCCGCAACGAATGCAGCGTTCCGCGACGTAAGCCACCTCAGGTTTTCCGGACCGCCCCTCCGGATTGTGACACCACCAGCAATTCAACGGGCAGCCCTTTAGGAAGACTGTCGTACGGATGCCAGGCCCGTCGTGAACGGCGAACCGCATGATATTAAAGACCAGCCCTCGGCAGGTGTCCCCGGTCTCGCGGCAGCGTTCTTCGGTGGGCGCAGGCTGTCCCATGGAACTCCCTAATAGTTGGATACAATATGCGATATTGTTTGTATGTGATCCGGCTCACTCCCAAAAAACTGTTCTTTGCGCTCCTTCCACGGCGCCAATGGACCTCAGTGACTGTTTTGCCCAAAGGCAACGTCAGGGACCATTCCTAGGGAATCAGAGCGGCAAATGAAGATGTAACTACGCGCCAGGACCACTTTTCTTTCCTGGCCATCGCCGACGCTGGCATTGGTTATTGAGCTTGCGGGAGCCACGTGTGCCAAGGGTCGCAGACTTCTTTGCGATAGCGCGTCGTAAAGAGTTCCATATCGACGTCTTTAGCCATTGCCAAGTCTAGGCTGCTCACATAAGCGACACAAAGCCGCCACCTGAAAGGAACTACATTCGAATCGTACTTGAGTTCACCTTCCGCGGAGGAAGGCCGTTTCTGTCCAGCATAAACTTCGAACCATTCGGTGGAGGTGGCAAAGCGTACTTGGGGATTGTCCGTCTGCGCCCCGACTTCGATAACGGTGATCTGTTCGCGGCCCTCGTTATCGATGTCGACGCTAAAGCGAAATTTAGTTGGCTCGGCGGTATGCTTGGCGACAATGCCCGTGAGAATGACGTCGCTGGCGATTTCCGGGGAGTTTTTTTCTCCGGCGGGCTGAACGGGCGTGGAAGAGGGCATGGTGGCAGCGCTCTCGGCGGATTTTTCCCTCAATCTCCAAACGATGGGCAGAGAAATCACAGCGAGCAAAAGCACCGTGACGATTGCAGTGCGCCGCGAAATGGCGCGACGCCGCTCACTCGCTAAATGCTCGACCGAATCGAGAATATCGGCAATCAAGTCTCCTTTTGGAACAAGAATAGACACGGCGCGGAGGTAGGCCGGCAGAACGTCAATCGGAGTGTCGTCAAACAAGGCAGGCAAGATTTTTCCGTCCGGCTGAGGCCAGCGCTCTTCGGCCATAGCCAATTCGCTCAGACAATAAGCTCCTTTGCGAAGCGAGTCTCTGCTGATTAGGAAAAGAAAGATATCGGAGTTGTTCACCGCCTTGCGGATGCGGTCGTCGAAGGAAGCGCCGGCAGGCAAGGCATCCCGATCGAAGAAGACGCGGTGTCCCGAGGTTTGCAAACCGAGCTCGAGCCGCTTGGCAGTCTCGAATTGCTCGCTGGCATAGGATATGAAGATGTGCATGGGACGATGGCGGGAGTTTATACGAGGCTAAGCAGCGGTTGCCACTGCGGAGAGAATCAGGGAGATCGAAAACGACAAATATCCGCTTAAGAAACTATCGACTTGACGATCCCTCCGATGACGATCGGAAACCTACGCCACGACCTTCGATGCGGAATTGACAGCAGACAGCAGCAAGGCTGCTGAAAGAGTGTTCTCTATCGGATCACAAGTGGATCACAAACGGATCACGGCTCGTGCCCATCTGAAAAGTGCCAGCCTAAGGTGGCCACAAAACCTGAGATTGTCAATTGAGACGGGCCCAATCGGGCATGAATTGTGTCGACGACCGAGTTTCAACTTCGGCGTGGCAACAATTCTGAAGTTGACAGCGATAAGCCCGTTTACAGGACCTATTCTTCCCAACACAACGCAAGCAACTCAGCTGTTGAGACTTCCGGGTCGCCGGGAGTTAGTTTGGCGGATAGGCCGTTCTACGGCAACTTACTGGACCCAAGCATTAAGAATGCGTTAGCGACTTGTGTGCGGACTTGCGTCGGTTGAGTGAATCGGAGATTGTGCATGAGCTTACGGCGCGTCCGGTAAGCAGCCTTATAGCATGCGAGCAAGATGAATCTTCCGGGTGTTCGAGAATGGACATGCAAGAGGAAGAGCGATCACTGGCAAGCCGGACATGGAAGCTCTCGCGCGAGCTATATCACTGATGAGCACGATCTTAGGCTTTGACTTTCTTTGGCACACTGCATGCTGGCGTATCACCCAATGCTCTCGTGACGTGGGAATGATGTCCCTGGGGAGGCGGCTGTGGGAGGACTGCTTCGGGATACACGCTTTGCCGTGAGGCAACTGCGCAGGAATCTCGGATTCACGATTATGGCGACGGTGATGCTGGCTGTTGCCATCTGCGCCAACAGCACGGTTTTCAGCTGGATCAACGGAACCATGCTGCATCCGATTCCTGGAGCGCGGCATACCGATGAACTAGTGAGCGTAATGCGAGGTGCGTGGAGTACCTCGCCGACGCCGCCCCTCTCTTATCTCGACTACCGCGATCTGAGAGATCAGAATCAGAGCCTCACCGGGCTTCTTGCCTATCACGCTGAGTGGAGCGCATTGACGAGCGCCGGGGCCGCGCCGGAGCGCATCTACATCGGGAACGTGTCGGCGAACTACTTCGACGTGCTGGGAGTGAGGCCTCTGCTGGGGCGGTTCTTTTTGCCCGAGGAGGAAACGCGGCCGGACGCCGTGCCGTACATCGTGCTCGGGTACTCGACATGGAAGACGCGCTTTGCGAGAGACCCGCAGATTGTGGGCAAGACGATCGAGATTGCCCGGCATCCTGTGACGGTGATCGGCGTAGCGCCGGAGGGGTTTATCGGGGCGGCGCCGGGGCTTCGGGACGATGCATGGCTGACGCTGAATCCCCTTGGGGCGAACGAGTATCGGATCACGCATCGCAGTCACGACTTTCTAATTGTGTTGGGAAGGCTGCGACCTGGAATGAGCCGCGAGCAGGCGACGAATGACCTCGAAACGATCATGCGACGCATCGTGGCCGCCTATCCGAACGATCACCTGGGAACGAACACCATCACGCTCGACCCGATGTGGCGATCACCCTTCGGGGCAAACGGCTACATGGCTAACACACTGCCCATCTTGCTAGCCATCGCCGGAGTGGTGTTAATGCTGACCTGTGCCAACGTGGCCACGCTTATGTTGGTGCGGCTCGTGTCGCGGCGGCGCGAGATTGCGATTCGCCAGGCGCTGGGGGCGCAACGCGTGCAACGAGTGCGGCAGATGGTGCTGGAGGGCGTGATTCTCTCAGCCGGTGCGGGAGCGGTTGCTCTGTTACTGACTTCGTTGACGGCGAAGACATTCGCTCGATTCTTTCCCGCAAACTCGAACCCCATCGTGCTGAATGGAACTGTGGATCAAAGCGTCGTGATCGGGATCGTAGTGCTGGCCGCTCTGGCCAGCGTGCTGTCCGGGGCGTTTCCAGCATGGCGGTCGTCGAATGTGCCCGCGGCCGAGGCGCTCAAGGATGAGGCGGCCAGCATCTCAGGCGGCTCGCACAACCGGCGGCTGCTCAGCGGCCTGGTGGTGGCGCAGATCGCGCTTTCGCTGGCGCTGCTGGTGATTTCCGGGCTGTTTCTGCAGACGCTGCGCAATCTCTCCGCGGGCGATCCCGGGTTCAAACAGGATCATGTATTGACGGCGTCTGTGGGACTGGCCACCGCCGGCTACTCCAACGACGAGGCGGATGCGATCTGCCACAAGATTCTCGATCGCGTGTCGGCATTACCGACCGTAACGGTTGCGTCGCTCACCGATTGGGTGCCGATGAACTTCACCCGCAAAACGGAAGACGCCTATCCGGAAGGCTATGCGCCGCGCCCGCATGAATCGCTCGAGGTGCAACATACCGACGTGACGTCCCGATACTTCGAGACGATGGGCGTGCCGATTCTTGAGGGGCGCGACTTCGCACAGTATGACAACAGAACGGCGCCGCTGGTAGCGATCGTGGACCAGACGGCCGCGAAACGGTTTTGGCCCAAGCAGCACCCGGTGGGGAAGAGGCTCCATATAGGGAACAGCGTTTTCGCGGTCATTGGCGTGGTGAAGAACACGAAGCACCAGTTTGTTAACGAACGCCCCGCCCCCATGGTCTACCTGAGCTATTTCCAGCGAGGGTTCGAGACCATTGTGCAGGTGAGGACGCAAGGCAATCCGAACGACATAGCTCCGGCAGTGGAGAGCGCAATTCACGAGATTGATGGGCGGCTGCTAGTGTTCGACGTGCGCTCCTTGCGCGAAACCACGCAGATGGCTACGACCTTTGCGGCCTTGCAGAGCACGTTTGCGGGAATCCTGGCGGCGATCGCGCTAATCCTTGCGACGTCCGGCATCTATGGTCTAGTGGGTTACCGCACGGCACTTCGCACGCACGAGATCGGCATTCGCGTCGCACTCGGCGCTTCACCCGGCGACGTTATGAGGTTTGTGTTGTTGCAAGGGTTTTCGCTAACAGCGATCGGACTGAGTTTAGGGTTGGCGCTCTCGTTCAGCCTCACGCACCTGATTGCCGCGTTTCTTTACGGTGTGGGAGCCAACGATCCTCTGACGGTCATCGTGGTTGTGGTATTGCTTGCGGCGATGTCGCTTCTCGCATGCTACTTTCCGGCGCGACGCGCGTCGCGCGTCGATCCCGTTGCTGCAATACGCGCGTCGTAAACGAAAGCGACTTCGCGCCGAGGTTGATGTAGCCATAGGGAGGAGCCCTCCAAATTCCCGCCGAATATTGATTCAGTCAGGCCGGGTCACTCATTCAGACCCATTACTCCATCGGGGAGGGTGGTTGGGAGGCGCGTCTCGGACATGGCGCGGCCATGCACCTGAACGTACAGTCGCCATCGTGACTCCCGGCGCAATCAATCCGAAACCGCCTTCAGTTCTGCGGATTATGGGCTTTGGCAAAAATAAGTACTGATATGCCGGATTCGCACTGGACGGCGAGACGGGCGGCGCGGCGACCGAATCCCAAATCTTGCAGCGGAGCGAAAGCAGAGATATCCACATGCCGCGCGGCGCATTGAATACTGCAGGTCACAAAAACCAAAATCCCCGCCCATTCGCGCAAACGGCGCGCGATAGGGACGGGGTACTTGGTCTCTTGAGCTTTACTTCTTGGGCCGCGACTCCGGAGGCACAAGACCTGCGAGGCGATAGTACACAACGAGCTGGCCGTAGTGTTCACCGCTATGTTCGATGAGACCGTATGCGATGTCGAGGACGCGCGCTTTCTGGTCAGGGAAATAAATAACCTCCGTCATCAAGCCTTTTCCGCCTTTCGACTGGATGGCGGCGGCTCCGTCGGCAAAGGATTTCTTTACGAATGCGACGATATCGGCCTTTGTTTTGTACCGATCGCGCTTCGGATCTTCTCCCGCGGGAGGCTTCTGCCCCATTACAGGATTAGTGAAGTAGTAGCTGGCACCCGCCGCGTGCAGCAACTGCTCAGCGAAGCTCCGCTGCGTGGGTGTCGGCTTGAAGTCATATTTGTCCTCGGGGAAATCTTCGGCCATCGCCGTCAGCTTGCGGCCAATCTCATTCCAGGAATCGAGCACGACTTTCAATTCCGGATCGGCAGGTTTAACGGCTGCATCTTTCTTCATCGCGTCCTGGGCATGGGCGGGAAATGCGAATGCCAGCAGGACGAGAGCGAGAAACGGTATTCTTTTCATTTCTTTCTCCACGCTTGAGTTTCGCGAATCAAAGCTTCAGCTTCTTATTTCGCCTGCGTCAGTCCCGCAACAACTGCAGCAAGTTTATCGAGTATCTCGTTCCAGCCCTCTAATTGACCGCTATCTTTCGCGCTCTCCATGGGTTCATTTCCAATGAAGGTGAGTTTCGTCTGCCCGTTTCCTGGATCCTCAAAGATGGTCACGTCGTACGCACCCTCGATGGCCTCATGTTCTATTCCTAGCTGCGCAGGAACAAAGCCGCAAATGTTGTACCGAGACGATCCACAACCATATGGTTGTGGAGTTCCTTTGAATGTCAATTGATATTCTCGCGAGCCAGATTTCCATTCCCTGGTCTCTGAACCCTACACCGGCGCGCGATAAATCGCCAATGCACTCACTGAACATGATCGCTACCCCTAAGTCGGCCTGGGTTTACTAACTTTCTGGCAGCGACAGCTCAGTTGGCGAGAACAATCGGTTCGGTCTCTCGACGCGGAATTGACTGCGGCTTAGTAAGGTGCGGAAAGCAGTCTTCGCTATCGGATCGCCGGACGGACCACGCGCCCTTAACCTATTGAAAATAAGGAGGTGATCCGATAACGGTTCGTAACCTGTTGAGAAGTGGTGGGCGCTATAGGATTCGAACCTATGACTTCCACCGTGTGAAGATGGCACTCTACCGCTGAGTTAAGCGCCCAACTGAGTCAATTCAACAACTTGCGGTACTTGATTTTAGCAGCGCGGGTCCATTTGGGTCCAATAGTCCCACGATGCTCTGCTGCGCTTTGCGTTTCGCTGGTGTCACCGCTTGGACGTATCTGTCCATCGTGACGCTCGCGTTAGCGTGACGCATCAGGGCTTGCACCGTTGCAACATCAGCACCGTTCGCTTTGAGCAGTGTTCCGAACGTGTGACGCAGCGTGTGCCAACCGATGCGCTTTGTGATCTTCGCACGGAGCGCAGCGGGACGGATATGCTTCTCCATCGCGCTAGTCGGCCACAACGGTTGCTTGCCGTCCATCTCCATCGAAGCGAAGATGTAGTCCTCTGACTGGTTGTAGGCGCATTGCCCGCGCCAGTTCGTGAGAACGTCGGCTAGTGCCGCCTCCATCGGTACAGGCTTGCGGCTTGCGGCGGTTTTCATCTCTCCAATGTTCTGTCGCACGATGCCACGACTGAGACGGATTTCTCCGGCATTAAAGTCGCAGTCCTGCCAGCGCAAGGCCAGCAGTTCCGAGACTCGGAGTCCGGTTATCGCAGCAACGTAGACCATGACCCAGTATGCTCCGCTGAGTTCTGCCAGCAGTGCGTTGAGTTCCTCGGGTGTGAGAACTTCCGGCTCACGTTCCCGCTTGGCTGACTGCCGCACTAGGGTGATTGGGTTTCGGTCGAAGAACTCCCAACGCATCGCATGTGCAAAGATCGCAGACAGGATGTTCCGCACCTTGGCGCAACTTCCATTGGATAGTTTTAGGGTGCCAAGCCAAGACTCAACTGCAATCGTCCGAACGTCGGATAGCGAATAGCTTCCCCACTTCGGAGTGATCCACTTGGAGATGTACCCCTCGTAGACTTCTTGCGTGTATGGCGTCTTGTTCGGCAATTCTTTCCCTATGTAATGAGTCACCAGTTCAGCGATGGTGAGCGGCGTTCTGGTTTCCCGGTTGATGGTCGCACGCAGAAACTCGCAAGCCTTCCGAGCAGATGCTTTGGTCGGGTGCTCTTCAACCGTTCCGATGATTTCCTTGCGTCGGATGGTTTGACCCTTGCTATCTGTCTCTCTCCATCGCAGTGTCCAAACCGCTGCGCCGTGCTTGCGTGCTTCGCGCCTAATACTGCCTGACTGATACCGTTCACGAGTTTTCATTGTGTCCTTTCGCTCGTGAGCGGCTGGCCTGTGGATTGTACGTCAATCCAAGCGTTGAGAGCACTGGCCCTAAAGCGCCAGTAACGCCCGATACGGATAGCGGGGAGTTGGGTTCGGGTCCGAACGACAATGATTTGGACTGGACAAACCGTTTCTTTGAGCACATTTTTCGCGATCGTCCGGATGGCGACTTAGGGAATAACTTCTTCGGTTGGAGTGTACACAGGTATAGCTGGAATTTAAGTCGGGGGCGTACCGAGGACTGGCTTGCGGGCAAGGGGGATTCTCTGAGCTTTGACACGACTGACTGGTATGAACTCTTCCTCCAGGGCAACTATCTTGAACAGATTATCACTGATCAGTGGGGAGCCATGGGCTCCTACGATCCTCAACACCGGGTAAAACTCGTGGTTGACGAGTATGGACCTTGGTATCGACCCGGAAGCGCTCTCGCTCCGACACATCTCGCGGGTCAGCAGGTGACGCTACGAGATGCAATCCTAACGGCATTCACCCTGGACATTTTCAATCGACATGCCGAAAAGATTGGCTTGGCAGCGAATGCTCAGTTAGTCAATTGCCTCAATGCCCTCTTCTTCACAAATGAGGATCGATTCGTAGTAACCCCGAATTTCTACGTGTTCCAAATGTATGCCGACCACCAAGGAGCGGAGGCCGTGAGAGTGGAATTTTCAGCACCAGATCTCAAGTACGTGCGTGACGACAAGCCTGCACGGTTTTGGGGTTTAAAGGGATCAGCATCACGCCGGGGAAATCAACTCACTTTGACGGCAGTTAACCCGAGCGCAAAAGAGCCCAGGCAGGCGGAGGTCGTAGTGCGTGGCGCCCGAGCGTCCGGCGCTGTCGCCCAAGTTCTTACAAGCGCCGAATTGAATGCGCACAACACGTTCGAGCACCTGGGCATTACGGAGCCCAAGGCCGAACCGGTGAGAGTCAACGGGACGGGGATCACATTTACTTTTCCGCCAGCCTCGGTAACCAAACTTAACATCACCCTTTCGTGAACCTTCAATGGTAGACTCAAGCCACCGGTGCTGAACGACTGCGATTTTTGCTCAGGTTTCAGATGGTAGCTTTGACACTATCGACGTCCGTCGGCGCGTAACGCACTAAGGCCGCAGGACGATTGAAACCCGTCACGAGTCCGCAAATCCAGGCAAATCTGCAAGAGATTGTACCTCCCTCAGCCTGCGTGATGAACCACGTTGGACGTAGCTTCCGATAGGACGAATCGGCCGCTAGCCCGCAGCGAAAACTCGTCGCCTGCCCAAAAGCGATCAGTAGCTTTATGGGCCAATCGGGTGCTCCCGTCGACCCAGGGCTGTGCACTGCTGTTATTTCGCCTGGCAGCACGGAATGATTAAGTTTGATTTCAAGTTCCATCTCGTGGCGGTCTCATTAACCAATTCTTCAAAACGTTGTCTACCGAGGCTCGAAGCAAATAGTTCTTCCCATAAAACACCAAGTATTCGCAATCGGGATTGCCTCTCGATCCGGCGCTGGCCAATTTGTTGTTGGAGTGGAAAGCTGCGTCGCAGTTTGCCGCGGAATCCGACTGGGTATTCGCAAGCTCGCAGAAAGCCGGAGAGCTGCCGTTGCGTTCCACTTCGATACTGGAAATACAAATCAAGCCCGCCGTCCAGGCTGCCAAGCTCGGAGCCCGGATCGGCTGGCACACGTTCCGACTTACGTACTCGTCGATGCTGCGACAGCTCGGGGTTGATCTAAAGGTGCAGCAGGAGCTGTGCGGCACGCCGATATTCGCACGACCATGAACTTGTACACACAGGCAGTCAGCGAGCAGAAGCGCGCAGCCCATTCCAAAGTAGTGCAGATGGTGCTCGCGTCAAAAGGGAGAAACCAAGAATGGGCCAACCGGACATTTCTGGACATGGGCGATTCGGTAAACCCTCTGCTTCCAGTTGGTTAATGGTGAGCACTATAGGATTCGAATTTTGGGGTAGACGTAGTTTCAACAACATAGAGACCACGGCGGGCACCGTAAAGCAGTGGAAGTCAGTAGTAAGTAGTGCTAATGGATCACAAACGGATCACTGCTCAGTGATCACTTGAAAGCGCCAACTAACGTCGTCGGAATATTGATGTTCTACGGTGGCATTCCACGTCGAGGCAGGTCGAATCTGTATGGCCCGCGTCGGAGTCAGGGTTCCAAATTGGCGCGGTAGCGACAACCATCGCGGATCACCTCCCCGGACCTATCCCTACTGCGCGTTTGCGCATACGGCTCTTACCGGGAATGAATGGCGTCGAAGCGGTTCTCGGAATAAGGATGCAGAACACCTGCGTGCGGAATGTCCCGATCGAGCTGTGTGTTGAGACAGTGCCATATCCCACTTATCCGCGTTGATTCGACAGATTAAGACGGCGAAAAGAGGGATAATGTTGCAGTTTGGAGGTTTGAAGATTCTCTATAAGCTAGCCCAACTGTGGACAAGTCCCATTGCCAGGGTCATAACAGTCGTAGCTAGAACAAGATTTATCCACCGCATTACCATTACGTATGCGCTGGTGCGGCATTGCAGCGCGCTGGCCTCGGCGAAACTGCCCACTCTATCGAGACGGCGCCAGTGAAACCAGTGTTCCGCGATGTACAAGACGCTAGATTTCGGGCCGCACTCACTGAGAGCCCGTCGTAGGTATTCGCGCATTAGGTGATTCGCCATGAATACACGGCCGCGCCCGCTCGAAACAGCCTTGTTCGACCTGTTCATTTCGTATGCGCGCGACGATGATGAGGCGTTCGTCAAACGTCTGTACGCGGATCTGGTCGAGAAGGGCGTACGTGTGTGGTGGGATCGCAAGGCGATGGAAAGCCGCGGGCGTACGTTTCTCCAGGAAATTCGCGATGCTATCTCGAATGTCGAGCGTGTAGTCCTGGTCGTCGGGCCCCGGGCGCTCGTATCCGACTATGTCGCTGTCGAATGGCGCCACGCTTTGCAGGAGTGCAAGGTCGTGATTCCGATCCTCAGGCTCGGCGCTGAGACAAACGTTCCGCTCGTCCTCCGGAAGTCGGATTTCACGATGGTACCCGCTGCGCTGCAGCAGTTTCATGTGCCAGACTTTCGCGACGATGCGCGTTACCCGGAGGCGCTGGCCGACCTCGTTCGCATCCTCACCATGCCGATCGGCACGCTCGGCGGCGTCCAAAGCGTCGACCCATTACCCGCACACTTTCAGTCGCGTGAGAGTCACCTCGAACGTCTGCGAACCAGCGTACTGGCAGAAATGCTCAGACCGGTCCTCGCCAATCCAACCGACCGAGTGACCATGCTCCAAGGCATGGGGGGTGTGGGAAAGTCGGTGATTGCCGCCGCTTTCGCACGCGGATGCGAAACACGCCGAGCCTTCCACGATGGCATCGCATGGACTCGCGTTGGACGTGCCTCAGGGAGCTTTGATGACAACGCATTGTCGATGCAGATCCTACGCCGGCTCGCTACAAACCTAAGAGTACCCACTCCGGCGGCGCTCGACCTATCGGGAGTCATCGCCGAGATGGCTACGTCGTTGCAGGAGCGCCGCTGCCTGCTCATCCTGGACGATGTCTGGTCGAGCGTTCCCGTTGCGGCTGTCGCTGCGGCCGCTGGTCCGTACTGCCGGGTGCTCGCAACCACACGCGACACATCCATTGCGGTAGACCTCGACGCCGCGGCATGTCCCGTAGATCTGCTCGAAGAGAAGGAAGCGCTGCAACTCTTGGATCATTGGGCCGGGGATTCCGGAGCGGCATTTCCGACGATCGCGCAAGAATTGGTTCGCGAGTGTGGATATCTGGCGCTCGCAATCGCCATGGTGGGCGCCACGTTGCGCGGCCGGCCCAAGGATCGATGGGCGGACATGCTCATCCGGCTGCGGCAGGCGGACATAGCAAGGATCCGGCGTGACTTTCCCAACTATCCGTATCCCGACTTGCTGCGGGCGATTGGTGTGAGCGTCGATGCACTGGAGCCCGTGGAGCGTGACCGATATTTGGATCTCGCCGTATTTCCAGACGGCGCACTCATTCCCGAATCAGTTATCGAGAAACTCTGGGCGCCAATGGCTGCGGCAGATATCCGCGAGTTCATCGATCACTGCGTGGATCGTTCGCTCGCGCGGCGGATGAACGGGGGTCTCCGCCTGCATGATCTGCAGCGCGACTACACCGTCAGCCAGCGCTCGCCGCTCGAACCGTTGCATCGGAAACTGGTGGAGTCACTCCGGACGGATGCGCCCAGCGGGTGGAGCACCTTTGGCGATCAGACTCTGAGCCACCCTACTCTGGGCGATCAATACGTCTTCGAGCGCCTGCCATGGCACCTGCAACAGGCACATCTCAGTCAGGAGCTTGATTCACTCCTCTACGATCCGTCTTGGCTGCAAAGAAAGTTGATCGCAACCGACCCGAGTGCGGTCATTGCAGACTTCTCGCTCGTGCCTTCGTGTGCACTGGCATCTAAAGTGGCGGCCACCATTCGGCTGTCGACGCATGCTCTCATTCGAAATCCGGCCGAACTCGCAGCGCAATTGCTCGGGCGCATCAGTCTTGAGCGCGATACCGACGTCGCTCGATTCCGAACGAAGTTGACGAGGGCAGTTCCCGCCAGCTCGCTGGCTCCACTCAGCCCCACGCTCACAGCCGTAAGTGGCCCGCTGCTGCGAACCATCGGACCCTTCGAATCCGAAATCCAACAGATGGTGGTGTCGAGTGACTTCTCAGTCGCGGCGCTTCAATTATTCGCGTTTGGTGAAGACTACTCGCGACACTGTAGGGTCGCCTTGTGGGACCTCAGGACATTTCGCGAGCTGCACAGCTTCGAGGCGCACGACGAGTCCATGTACGCTCTCACACTGGGTTCCGACGGCAGCACCGTTGTCACGTCTGGTACGGACAACAGCGGAAAGCGCAACTCGTTGCGCCTTTGGGATGTCGCGACGGGAACGTTGCAGCTCGAGATCGCCTGCAAACTCGCTTTTAGCGCAATGCATCCGCTAGGTCGCAACCAAATCCTTTGCGATGAGTCGGAGAGCATGGCTGTCTTCGATCTTCAAACTGGTACTTTCCAGGCGGAGCACACCTTCGGGCCGGTGAGATCTGGCGGCTGCCGGCCGCTCCCGGATGGGCGTCACGCCGTGGTTGTCGACTGGCAGGGCGGATTGCAACTTCTCGAGATCGACACGGGGCGCGAGGTATGGTCGTCCGCGGGTCATGCGCGGTACGGAGCATCGTTGGCGCTCAGCGCGTCCGGCGCGGAACTTGCGGTCGCAGGAGAGCACAACGTTGTGGACATCCTTGACGTGCACACAGGTACAAAGCTCCGGCAACTGAAGGGGCGCGACTACCCCATTACCGCATTGGCGATGGCCGGAGATAGTGTCGTCGTCGGAATGAACGATGGCGCGGTGGAGCTGCTAGGCTCGGGCGCTCCTGTCACTCACTACGAGCACGAGAGAAGGATCACTTCTATCTTCGTGTCTCCCGACACACAGCAAGTTGTCACCGCATCGACCGATAACACGTTGAAGGTATGGGATATCGGGCGCTTGAGTGCGCCTCCCACCGATCGGCCCCACACGGAAACGGTTATGCAGGTCGCGTTTACTCCAAGCGGCGAGACAGCGCTAAGCATTGCAGGTGATGGGCTTTGCATCATCTGGAACCCGAAAGAGGCTTCGGAGCGTGCAACTATCAAGCTGGGGGGGTGGGTGAATGACATGGTAGTTCTCGATGAAACGCATGCGTTGACCTGTTCCAGCGACACGACGCTCCGAAAGTTGGATTTGAAGAAGGCGAAGATAGTCGCGGCCGAGCGGAACGAGCACGATGGCTCATACCAGGCTCTCACGCTCGTCAATAAGGGCAGGCAGGCGGTCGCAGCATTCCATATCGACGATTGGCAAGACCAGACGTATGGTTTGACCCTTTGGGACGTAGCACAGCTGAAAAGTAGGCAAGCCGCCATCGACGGTGGTGCGGCGAGACCCGTATACGGTTATCGGCTGACTTGGAGCGAAGATCTGCAGTTAGGAGTAACGCCCGGACAACGGGGAACCCTTTCTTGGCGCGTCGATGAAAAAAGGCCCGTGCCCGTGGGCGTCATTCCCTGCGGCGAGAGCGAGCATGCGACGGCCATTCCCGGAACGCGCCGTGTCGGAGTCATCACCCCCGATGCGCTCGAGGTGTGGGAACTCGACCCGACCGCCTTGATTCACAGAACCTCAGTGCTGGGAGCGCATCGGATCGCGGCAAGTGCGCAGCCTTCATTCCTCGCGGTAGGAAGCAAAGATGGCGCCGTTCGCTTGTTCAAGAGCGATACGCTTGAGCTTGTCGCCCAGTTCACCATCGACGCGAGGATCAGCGCATGCGCATTGAGTCGCGACGCGCGCATTGTCATGATCGGCGACGACAACGGCCGTGTGCATTTCCTACAGGTTCACTCCGATTGGTTCCATGATTCTCAGCCTGCGACACCTGCCGCGAAGCCGCGCCGACGCAGATTGACAAAGGCGCCGCGCCGCGCATGAACAGGTTCTCGCCGGACCATGAGAGCTGTCACTGTCTGCGCGACTCGAAGAATTCGATGTGCTAATCGGGGTTTCCATCGCCTGATAGCTGTGCTACCCGCTTTCTGTGCTGTCGTCGCGCTGCTCCTCGCCGGCATCGGAACTCTACTCCTGTCCTTCAATTACGCCGTTCTCCACTGACGGCCTCACCACTATTACAATCAAACGATTGCAGTGGGGGCTACTTCACTTCATGAAGAATATGCCGGGGTGCGTTTCCTCAAAGCGGATACCTAGGTCATAAGAATGAATTACAAAGCCTTTATGTCCTACAGCCATGCTGCCGACAGTAAGGTGGCGCCGTCACTGCAATCTGCGCTGCAGGCTTTTGCAAAACCGTGGTACAAGCTTCGTGCTATTCGAATATTCCGCGACAAAACGACCCTTGCGATGACACCCGGCTTGTGGCCTTCGATTCAGGCCGCTCTCGACCAATCAGAATATTTTCTGCTGCTGGCCTCGGTGGAGTCCGCTCAGTCGCTGTGGGTCGAGCGCGAGGTCGAATACTGGTTAGAGCACCGTGGTCTCGATAAATTGCTCATCATTGTCACAGGCTCGAGCCCCTTCTCCGCCGAAGACGCATTGCTCGACTTCAATTGGATTCGGGCGAATTTGTTGCCTTCCGTACTGCGGAATCGGACAACGAAGAGACGCGACTACACAAAGCAAGTGCTGCGAGCAGGACTCGGCGAAATGTCCACGAACATGTACATCGACAAGGCGGATTACTTCGTGCGCTGGCTGAAGCGTGATTTTGAGCCGGGAAGCCGGGGCAATAGCCAACGCAAGGGCAGAAGAACGAAGGGCAAAAGTCTGAAGGCCTTCGAGAAAATCATTCCTTGCCGAGGGTTCCTAGCGAATGGATTCGGCGTGAGCGTGTCGTCGAAACCGTAGTCGTGAACACTCCACGTCGCATACACGATGTAAAGCCAAATGCAAAGTACAGCAGTGCCAATGCGGAGAAGCCCGCGACCGTAGTTCCTGAGCAGATTTCCTTGACAAGACTCTATCGTTCGTCAACGATTCGTTTCAGCCTTATGGTTCTTCCGCCGCCGCGTGGACGCTCAACGCCCTCGGCCATCCTTTACGCCGTCTGGCAAGGTTGATTTTCTTGCGTGGAACCACGTTATCAACTTAGCGCGAGGAGGAGGCGAAGACAGGGAGAACGAGGGAGGAGTGACATCGGGAGTTGACATCGTGTCGATGCCCTTGCGATGTGCAGAAATAAGGGAACGAGCGTGGGAACGGAGCCAGTGCCCGCCTGCTCTTTACGTGCCTTTCCGTTCCCCTAGATGCCTGCTAAGTCCTTGATTTTATTGGTATCGGCAGAGTGTGAAGATGGCACTCTACCGCTGAGTTAAGCGCCCAACCTTTTCTATTCAAGCAGTTGCACCCGATTCCGTCAACCAGCTCCTCAATCCAGCACGAAGCCTCTTGGACTCGGTCTCCGCGCGATAGGTTTGCATAGCAACGATCCAGGAACTGATGGGACACGCCAATGTCAGCATTACAATGGACTGCAATGTTCAGGCTGTTACACCTGCGAGCGCAAAGCTGCGTCGTTTCCTTGTTGGCTCCAAATGGCCCCACCAGAGACCCGTCGAGCATCGCGCGGAGTTCCCTGATCTTACTTTCAACAGGCCGAGTCCGGAGAAACACTGACCAAATTATTAGTCAATGAGTTCGGCGACTGGCTTGTTTCGAGCGGTAACCCGGAACTTGCTGCAGGCCAAGCGGATCGGTAAGTTGTTCGCTGACGAACTTTCCTCCCCAGAGAACCACTTCCAGGGCATGGATCAATTCTCTGGTAATTTCCCACTTAAGAACATAGCCCTCGGCGCCGTCACGCAATACGGTTTGCATCGCATCGGGATCGCGGTAGGCGGTGATGAAGAGTATCTTCGTGGTGGGAGAGACCTGTCGTATGCGGACTGCGGCTTCGACTCCGTTGAGTGTTGGGAGACTCAAATCCAGCAGCACTAAATCAGGATTCAACTCTTGCGCCTTCTGAACGGCTGCCAGGCCGTCGGATACCTCGCTGACAATCTGCCATTCGGGATGCTTCAAAAGCAGCGAAGACACACAACGACGCCAAGGCTCGTAATCGTCTGCCAGGAGAACCCGAACTTCACGCAAAGAGCCCCCTTGCCATCATGTACCCTCCTGCGATTGATGGGGGAGTATGGAAGCCCCTGAGGCCACATCACATCCTTGACCATAGCCTATCGCCTCGCGCGGCGACAATGCGACTGCGAAAAATAGCAGGAAACATCCGAGTTAATGCCAGCTTGCGTCTCCCTTCCTTCGGGCTCTCGAATGTCACTGCCTGGAGCCTTTCCGCCTATAATCTCTCCCAATGCGCAAGTCAATCTTGATTATTCCTTTTCTTTTGTTCTGTGCCGCCACCGCCGCCCTCGCCGCCGATACCGTCCTCACCTGGCCCCCTGACTCCAAGGACGCAATCCTGCGCTTCACCATCGGGAAGTTGCACCCGGTGAGTTCCGCCTCTGGCCAGAGCGATCTACTGGGTGAAGCCACGGCGGAAAACCTCAGCACCAAGCCGATCCCCTCTGCTTCGTTTTACCTCTACCTGCTCGACAAAAGCGGCAAGCGAGTCGGCGAAGGATATCTTGAAGTCACCAACCTCCCTGCCGGACAACGCGCCAGGATTCCGGTTAGCGTCCATACCATGGGCTCGTATGCCAGTATGGAATTGCAGCCGCAACACCTGCCCTCCGACGAACCGCTGAAGGTAAGAATGAACATCACCAGCGTGCCTCCCGGCGCCGGCGTTAAGCTGGATTCCCAACCGTCCGGTGTAACTCCACAGGTGCTCCCGATCGCTCCCGGCAAGCATGTTCTGGAATTCACCAAAGAGGGCTATGCCACCGCTAGCACGCCGGTGGAAATCGCCGCCAATACGCCTGCGGGCGCCGTCGACATCGAACTGGTCCCCTTGGCCGTCGATACCGTGGTCTTGCAGGACGGAACTGTCCTCATGGGCGACGTGGTCTCGGTGACCGCAGCGTCCGTGAATATCACGGTGAAAGGCAAGCCCACCAAGCTTGACCGCAATCGCGTAGCGCGCATTGTCTTCGGCCACCGCAAACGCTCCCCCGGCACGCGCCGCCCTTGATTTTCCGTCTGCGACCGCTGTCATCTTTGACAGTGTTCCGTTTGCCGAGAACGCTGTTCAACTGAAGCTCCGAAGCCAACCGAGGAGTTGATTCAATGAACCGCCTGAGCGATGAAGCCCTGTACGTGCTCGGAGTCTTGCACCAGATGCGAGACCAGGTGACGGCCAACCCGTCTCTTTTTGAGCCCGACGCTCTTCAACTGATCGATGCTGAGATCGCTCGCTACGGGAGCATGACGCGCGAACTCAAAACCGCCTGAGTTTACCTGTCCGTCCTGACAGTGCAGTGCCGCTCGCGCCATCATGATTTCCGACACAGAGCCGCGAGCCTCTGGACAATCGAAAGGAGCAGGCTTGTGAAGCCTCCGATTCCCGCTTACCTTTTTGCGATTTTGCTGTTCGCAGGAATGCTCATCATGCTCGAACTCGGTCGTCGTCTCGGAATCCGTCGCCGCCCGAAAGAATCGGAAGGTGAACGCGCCAGCCTGGGCACGATCGAGGGCGCCGTCTTCGCACTATTTGGACTGGTTGTGGCATTCACATTTTCGGGCGCGGCGTCGCGCTTCAACGAAAAACGGGCCTTGATTGCCGAGGAAGCCAACTGCATCGAAACCGCATATCTGCGTGTGCACCTGCTATCCGAGACCAGGCAACCCGAACTGCAGGAGCTATTCCGCCGCTACATCGATTCCCGCCTGGAAACATACCGCAGACTGCCCGATATGGAAGCGGCGAAATTGGAAATAGACAATACCAGGAAGCTGCAGAGAGAGATTTGGTCTAAGGCCGTATCAGCCACTGCGCTCCCCGATTCACACATAGACGCTGGCAAGTTGCTGCTTCCTGCTCTCAACAACATGATTGACATCGCCACCACACGGTACATGGCTCTGCAGAACCATCCCCCCGGCGTTATCTACATTTTGCTTTTCAGTCTCGGATTAATCTGCTCGTTGTTGGCTGGATACCGCATGGCGATCGGACAACATCGGAGCTGGCTTCACATCGTCAGCTTCGCGCTGATTACGGTGATCGTCATTTACGTTGTCCTTGATGTCGAATATCCGCGCACGGGCTTGATCCACCTTGCATCCTTTGATCAAGTATTAGCTGATGTTCGTGCTCACATGGATTAGCACGGATTCCCGATGAAGATTGGCACGACAGCCGCTTAAAACATCTCGCCTTCGCCCTCGCCCGATTTGCCAGCTGGCGATCTGCTCACGCTTTCCCCTTGCAGGGAACACCTGATTGTGAGGCCAAAGTCTCCGTCTGTAAGCTGGTTACAAGGTTCATTCCGCAATGGACCGCAGGACAAACTCGAAAGTGTGTAAAGGAGGGCTTCTCCGCGTCCGACGTGTCTGCGGAACGAAACAACACCCGTTCCTGCACGACAAATCTATATTCCGAGGTCCGAATGAGAATTGCGCAAGTGTCGCCACTGTACGAAAGCGTGCCACCCAGGCTTTACGGAGGAACCGAACGCGTCGTCTCTTGGCTGACGGAGGAATTGCTGCGTCAGGGTCACGATGTCACGCTCTTTGCCAGCGGCGACTCCCTCACCAACGCTCGTCTGGTTCCCGTCTGCCCGCAAGCCTTGCGTCTCGACCCGCAGTGCATTGACCCGTTCGCCCATCATATTCATCTGGTCGAACAGGTAATCCAGATGAAAGACGATTTCGACGTTATCCATTTTCATATCGATTACCTGCACTTTCCACTCAGCCGCAGAGAGGAACTGGCGCAGCTCACCACGCTCCACGGCCGGCTCGACATCCCTGACCTGGTTCCGCTTTATCGCGAATTTTCTGAAATGCCCGTAGTCTCCATTTCCGACGCGCAGCGTATTCCTTTACCTTGGATCAACTGGCAGGGCACCGTTTATCACGGGATACCCGAAGACCGCTTCGTCCCCTTCGTTGCACCCGGCAAGTACCTCGCCGTACTCGGACGAATCTCTCCCGAAAAAGGCGTGGATCGGGCCATCGAGATCGCCCTGCGCGCAGAAATGCCTTTGAAGATCGCCGCCAAGGTTGACAAGGCTGACCATGAATACTTCGAGTCCCGCATCAAGCCGATGCTGAATCATGAACTCATCGAATTCGTCGGCGAGATTGGCGATCTCGAAAAGAACGAATTCCTTGGAAACGCCGCGGCACTGCTGTTCCCCATCAACTGGTCTGAGCCTTTTGGCATCGTGCTCATTGAAGCCATGGCCTGCGGTCTGCCTGTCATCGCCTACCCGCTCGGTTCGGTTCCCGAGATCGTCGAGAATGGCGTATCGGGGCTTCTTGTTCAAGACGTCGGTGAGGCCGCAAACGCCGTAAGAAACCTTTCGCGCCTCGACCGCCAGAAGTGCCGGAAAGCCTTCGAAGGCCGCTTCTCCGCTCGCCGGATGGCGCATGACTACTTGACAATCTATAAACGAATCGTCAAACGTGAAGCTCAACCGATCGCTCTTACCGATGGAGATCTGCGTTGGATGAAGTTGGCACCGCCCAGCAATACTACATAGCCGCTGGATCGTCACCGTCCGATGATCGCGCGCGTGTTCTGAAATACGGAAAATGCTTCGCCGTCTTCAACCGCTACGGCGACATCGAACCACTCGGCCTCGGCGAGCACGGAATCTTCTTCCGCGGCAGCAGGCACCTGTCCGAGTTCGGACTTAATCTCTGGCAAGCCCGCCCGCTGCTGCTGAGTTCGACGGTCAAGTCCGACAATTTCGCCTTCGTCGCCGATCTCGCCAACGTCGATGTCTCGGAAAACGGAAGCATCCTGATTCCGCGTGGCACATTGCACGTCATCCGCTCTCGATTCCTGTGGCGGGAGGTTGCCTATGAAGAGCTGTGCATGGTGAACTACGGCCTCACTCATCTACGCATACCTATCCGCATTGCGTTCGCTGCCGACTTCGCCGATATCTTTGAGGTTCGCGGCATCCGCCGTGAACACCGTGGTCAGAGGCTCGCAGACGAGATCACGTCAAACTCGATCCTGATGACGTACGAAGGCCTCGATCACGAGGTGCGCCGGACTTGCATCGAATGCGATCCGCAACCCGTTAAGATCACCCCTTCTGATTTGCGGTTCGAGGCTTCGGTCGGCCCCGGCGAATCGGTGTCGTTTCATCTGTCGGTCGACTGCAATCCGTACAGCCACCGTCGTTCCATCGGGTACACCCGCGCCATGGCCGGAGCGGAAACAGAGATGAAAGCCGCCTCTTTTAATCTGTGCAAAATCTCCAGTTCCAACGATCGCATGAGCCGCTGGATCCGACGCTCCCTCGCTGATGTCAAGATGATGACCATGGGCAACCCGGAAACCAATTATCCCTATGCCGGCGTCCCCTGGTTCAGCACTGTCTTCGGGCGCGACGGCATCATCACCGCGATGCAGATGCTCTGGATCGCCCCACAAATCGCCAAAGGTGTTCTGCAATACCTCGCCTCGACGCAGGCCACCGAAGTCGATCTCAAGAACGAAGCACAGCCCGGCAAGATCATCCACGAAACCCGCGGCGGCGAGATGGCCAATCTTGGCGAGGTTCCCTTCGGCCGTTACTACGGCAGCATCGACAGCACGCCGCTGTTTCTCATGCTCGCCGGCTGCTACCTCGATTACACCGGCGACGTGAAATTCCTCAAGGACCTGCGACCGCACATCGACCTGGCTCTCGAATGGATCGATCGCTACGGAGATGTAGATGGCGACGGTTTCGTCGAGTACGCGCCACATGGCGACAAAGGTCTTGTCCAACAGGGATGGAAAGATTCCAACGACTCCGTCTTTCACGCAGACGGAAAGATCGCCGATCCGCCGATTGCCCTTTGCGAGGTGCAAGGCTACGTCTTTGCCGCGATGATGGCGGCCGCGCGCATTTGCGCCGCATGGGGCGATCCCGAGCGCCAACGTTCGCTCCTGGACGAAGCCGCTCAACTGCAACATCGGTTTGAAGAGGCGTTCTGGTGCGACGAGATTTCGACTTATGCCCTCGCGCTCGATGGCCACAAGAAGCCGTGCCGCGTGCGCACCTCAAATCCCGGACACTGCCTCTTCACTGGCATCGCCAGCCCGGAGCGGGCCAACCTCGTCGCGCACACGCTAGTCAGCCATGATCTCTTCAGTGGATGGGGCATCCGCACTGTGGGCCGCCACGAGTCCCGCTACAACCCTCTGTCCTATCACAATGGTTCGGTGTGGCCGCACGATAACGGGATGATCGCCGCGGGCATGGCCCGTTACGGATTTCGCGAATTTGCAGGACGCGTGCTGATGAGCCTGCTTGACCTGAGCAGCGCGGTCGAATTGCAGCGCCTGCCGGAACTGATCTGCGGCGTAGACCGCCGCGAGGGCCAGGGCCCGACGCTGTATCCGGTGGCCTGCTCGCCCCAAGCCTGGGCCGCGGGTAGCGTGTTCATGCTGCTGCAGGCTTGCCTCGGAGTCACCATCGATGCCAGAAGCAAGCGCATCGTCTTCGACCGTCCCTACCTGCCACAAGGCATTCCGCAACTCTCCGTTCGCGACTTGCGCATCGAAGACACCCGCATCAGCCTTTTTATGGAGCGCGACACTGGACCCGTGCAAATCCAGGTCGTGGAGAAGCAGGGCGAAGTCGCGGTAGTCGTGAAATAGATTTCAGATCTCAGATTGCTTACGGGCCGGGCCCGCCCTCGTCATCGAGAGCGGGCCCTGGCCGTTACGCGCTCTGTCCGATGGCGGCGATGCACTCTTCGAGCACATCGACAGCGACGTCAGCCTCTTCCCTGGTTACGATTAGCGGCGGGCACAACCGGATCGTGCTAGGCCCACAGCCCAAGAAGAGGATTCCCTTCTCGAAGGCCATCTCGACGATGCGGTCGCGCTCGGCGGCGGCGTACTCCTTCATGACTTTGTCCTTCACGATGTCCACGCCGATCATCAGACCGCGCCCGCGCACATCGCCAACCAGTTTCAGCCGCGAGGGCCAATCGGCCATGCGGGAGAGAATGTGATTGCCAACCTTGGCGGAGTTTTCGAGCAGGTGCTCGTTTTCGATCACATCCAGGGTGGCGAGGGCCGCGGCTACGGCCACCGGATTTCCGCCGAAGGTCGAGGCGTGCGATCCCGGCACCCAGTCCATGACTTCCGCACGCGTCAAGGTAACGCCAAGCGGCATTCCGGACGCGATACCCTTCGCCATGCAGACGATGTCGGGCTCGACACCGGTGTGCTCGACGGCAAACCACTTCCCACTGCGACCGATGCCGCTCTGCACTTCGTCAACGACGAGCAAAATGCCATGACGGTCGCAGATCCGACGCAACTCCTGCATGAAAACCGTGGGAGCGACGACGTATCCGCCCTCGCCCTGGACCGGCTCCACGAAGATGGCCGCCACTTCCTCCGGCGGCAGGGTGGTCTTGAACAGCTTCTCTTCGATAAAGCGCGCGCAGCCCAGCGCGAACTTCTCCGCCTCTTGCGGGCCGCCGACGCATCCGCGATAGACATCCGGATAGCGCACGTGGGTCACGCCCGGCATGAGTGGAGCAAAGCGCCGCCGCTGCTGCGGCTTTGACGCCGTCAGCGACAGAGCGCCCATGGTGCGCCCGTGGAAGGCGCCAAAGAACGCAATGACGTTCTGCCGCTTGGTGTGATACCGCGCCAGCTTCAGCGCGCACTCGATCGCCTCCGCCCCGGAGTTGCCGTAGTAAATCTTGTGCGGACCTCGCATGGGCGCGATCTTCGACAGCCGCGAGGCCAAGTCCACCATGTTCTCGTAGTAGAAATCCGTGCCTGACATGTGGATCAGTTCGCCCGCCTGCTTTTGAATCGCGGCGACCACATCCGGATGGCAGTGTCCAGTGGAGGTCACAGCGATGCCGGCGGAGAAGTCGAAGAACTCGTTGCCATCCACGTCGGTCACGACGATCCCGCGTCCGCTCTTCGCCACCAGCGGATACGAGCGGGTGTACGACGGGGAAATGTATCGTTCGTCGCCCTCCAGCACGCGCTTGGCGTTGGGCCCGGGCAGGGCGGTCTTGATCTTGGGAGCGACGGTAGCGGTCATCATCTTGGTAGTCATGGGAATTTCCTCCGTTCGAGAGTGGCCAGTGGTTAGTGGCCAGTTGTCAGTGAATGCGGCCTCGAGGACACGGTCTGGTTGGAACGTGCGAATACCGAGGCGAGTCAGGCGAAGGATGGAGCTAATCGCTACCGAAGAGAGAAGGACGCAGACGCGAGGGCAGACTGGCGCGATACCGGCGCGGACACACCAAGCAGCTGAGCCAGCACTCGGCTGCCTGTGCATGGGGGCGGCGCGAGTTGGGATTCCGGCGCAGCATAGTTCGCGGGCAACATCACCTCTATTATAGACGCTCGCGGTGAGACTACGGAACCCCAAAGTAACTGTTCCTTCGCTCATGGCTAGCGGCCCCCGTTTTACTCACGGCAGACCGCGAGTTTTGTTTCTTCGCTCCTTTGGAGTTGGGTGCGTTGGCTGCGGGGGCTTGCGAGTCTGGGTGCGGGATCCGGTTGGATTCGCGATGGCCGGGGGAGTTTGTTTGAAATTG